>Ga0180220_1000642_pt1 | contig 34343 bp, 31 predicted proteins | sample eDN5th37CBELigBY_FD_151335 | JGI IMG/M metagenome (GOLD analysis project Ga0180220, IMG submission 151335) | Enriched backyard soil microbial communities from Emeryville, California, USA - eDNA 5th pass 37_C BE-Lig BY (version 2) (version 2) | ecosystem: Environmental > Terrestrial > Soil >... | reverse complement strand
GGCCTGCTGATTTCGGTCGCGGGCAATGCGGCTTGCGCACTGGCGGCCACGCTGCCGGCCCTGACGGCGGCGCGCGGCCTGGTCGGCCTGGGCTATGGGCTGACTTGGATGGGCCTGCAGGGCTTCATCGTCATACATAGCCCGGCGGCGTACCGCGGCCGCAATATGGCGGCCGTGGTGGCCGGCCTGTTCGCCGGCCATTTGTCCGGGGCGGCGGTGGGCGCCATGCTGGTGCAGCAGGCCGGGGCGGAGGTGGTTTTCGGCATAGGCGCGGGTTTGCTGTGCCTGCCGGCCATCGCCGTATTGAAACTGATGTGGCCGTACCGGCATAGGGTGGGCGGGCCGGAGGCCGCTGCGCCCGGCCGGGCCGTAGCCGCCGCGACGGCGCCCAAGGCGGCGCAGGGTGCAGCGACGCCTGGCGTGGCGACGCCCGGCACGGCGGGGCGCCCGCTGTCGGCCTTGCGCAATCTGCTTTGGACGCGCGATTTCGGCATGCTGCTGATAGGCAGCATCGTCCCTTTTTCCATTGCGCAAGTAGGACTGCTGAGCTACGCCTTGCCCTTGTACATGGAAGCGCAAGGCTCGTCGCCCGCCAGCGTGGGGCGCATCTTCATGCTTTACGGGCTGTGCGTCATCTATGCGGGGCCTCTGATGGGGCGGCTGGCCGATGGCAGCGCAAACAAAAAACTCTGGATAGCGGCGGGGGGCATGGTGGGCAGCGCCGGCCTGCTCGGCATGTATTTCGCCAGCGGCGTGTGGGCCGCCGCGGCGGCGGTCGCTTTGCTGGCTCTCGCCAGTTGCCTGGCGGGCGGCGCGCAGATTGCTTATATGCTAAGGCTGGAACACGTGCAGCAATATGGCGCCGGCGCGGCCACCAGCGTGATGCGGGCCGCCGACAAATTCGGCCAGATGCTGGGCCCCTTGATGGTGGGCGGCCTGTTCGCCGCCGTGGGAATATCGCAAGGCCTCGCCCTGACAGGCGCCGTCTACCTGGCCGCAACCGTGGCCTTCCTGGCCTTGGCGCCCAAGGGCGGCAACGGTCAGTGAGCCCCCGGCCGCGCGGTGCTATTCACTTGACGGCCGGGCGCCCGTCTATTCACCTCCGGCTTCTCTTGGTCAGTGCTCGCCATCGGCATGGCCAGCTTCGCGCTGGCTGCGGATGGCTAATACAAATACCGTATCGATGATCTCCACATAACGATACAAGGACACATAGCCTTTAGCGCGTCGGCCAATCACCAGCTCACGCTTGTCGTTTTGAACAGGACGTCCAATCAGTGGATTCCATTCAAGTGCATTGATAGCCTCGATGATCTGGTCGATGCGTTGTTCGGGATTTTCAACGCCGTGCTCATCAAAGTGTTCAAGAATACGCTTGAAGTCGTCAAGAATTTCTGGTGCGAGCTCTATGCGCGATGTCATCGGCGTGTCAACTTGCGGGCCACGGGCGGTGTGGCCTTTTTACCTTGGGCGCGGTCGCGCAGATAGCGGCGCATGTCGTCCCACCCTATGCTGTTGCCGGATGATGCCAAATTCGAATAGCGCGCTTCGGCTTCTTGGTCGAAGTCGGTGCGCCGCTCGTCTTGCCTGGTTTTGTCGGCGATGGCGTCGAGCAGGTAGCTGTGGACGGACTTGCCGGCGCGTTTGGCTGCGGTGGCAACGCGCGCTTTCAATGCTTCGGGCAGGCGAATGGTCGTTGTAGGCATCTCATTCCATAGGATAAGTATATGGCCACAATGTAGCACGAAAGTGCTACATTGTGGCCTCTTAACCTGCAGCAGGCAGGCGCGGGACGCGTGCCGTCAGGGCGGTGCACAATTGCGCTGGGATGGTGCCCGCCGAGCGGGCCACATGCTCTATGGGCAGGCCCTCGGCGCCCCATAGGGTCGCCATCGTGCCCGGACCCGCATCGGGATGATGGCTGAGGTCCACGCTGATGGCATCCATGGAGACCCTGCCGACGATGGGGCAGAGGCGCCCATCGATCAGCACCGAACAATCTTCGCCTATGGTGCGCGGATAGCCGTCCGCGTACCCGCAGCGCAGCAGGCCGATGCGCATGTTGCGCTGCGCCTGGAAGAGTCCGCCATAGCCCAGGCGCGATCCCGCTTCGATATGCTGCTCGCCGTACAGCGGCGCCGCCAGCCGCATGGCGGGCTTCAAGCCCAGCGCCGCGCCGTCCATCTGCGCCAGCGGACTGACGCCGTACAAGGCGATCCCGCAGCGGGCCCAGGCGGTGCCCGCGCCATGTTCGCCGCCAACCAGCAGCGCTGCGGAATTCTGGGTGCACAACGGCCCCGGCAGATCGCCGGTCAATTGCGCGAAAGCAGCCTTTTCCTCCATCAAAAGCCGGGGATCTTCGGCATCGGCATAGTGCAGCAAATGCCCCAGGCCCGCCAGCCGGCCGGCCCGCTGCAAAGGCTGCAGCCGATGGTAAGCCCATCTGTAGCGCTCGGGGGCGAAGCCGGCATGGTGCAGGTGGCCGCGGCTCCTGAGCCAGATTTGCGGCGGATGCGGGCTGTGCAAAGCCTCCAGCTCCCGGACCTGCTCATCGCGGTCGATGATCAGATGCAGCGGATGCAGCACAGGGTCGAGCAAGTCGGCGCGGCGGAAGTTCGCGCCCATGACGAGTATCGGCTTGCGCCAGCCCAGGGCGCGGCAATTGTAGGCATCGCCCAAGGCAAGGACGGCCAAGCCGTCGGCCTGCGCCAGCCCCGGCAGCGCCATGGCCAGCGTATGCCCATAGGCGTCGGCTTTCACCACGGCCCAGATGCGGGTCGCCGAAGGAGCCTCCGGCATGGCGGAGGAACCGGCCGCGGCGATGCGCAGCAGCCCGCGCAGCCGCGCCAGGTTGTGGGCGATGGCCCCGGCGTCGATATAGGCCCGCGCCCCGTCCAGGCCGGCCGCACGGCGGCCCATCGTCCCTTCCGCTGCGCATGGGCCCATCTTTAGCCGTCCTCGGCAGCGTCGGCCAGTATCAGCCGCAGATGATTGCGGTCGCTTTCGCGGCGATATTGGATATCTTGCAGGTAGTGGCGCATCAGGCGCAGGCCGTGGCCGCCTATCCTGGCTTCTTCGACGGAGCTCGCCAATTCGGGCGAGACGCTCAGCGTGGGATCGAACGCAATCCCATCGTCGACGATATCCATCCCCAGCAGGCCGGGCCCCTTCAGCGCGGCCAGGGAAATGGCCCCCGGCTCCGGCTTGCCGCGGAAGCCATACATGACGATATTGCTCAGCGCCTCGTCCATGCACAGGCTGAGCCTGAACGCCGACTTCTGCGGCCACCCATGGCGCTTGGCGACGGACTCCAGCCAGGCCAGCGCCTTGCCCACGGCGTCCGGTCCGGGGATGAGAGACAAAGAGGCAATGATCTGCATGGTGGCGCCGGCGCTATGTTCCCGAAGATATCAATGATCGAAATGTAACCGAATATAAGATAGATTGCCGCGCTGCCCGCTGCTCAGGCGATCGGCTAGCCGCTTGAGCAAGACATGCGATACGCCCGACAAGGCATGCTCCAGGGCGGCCTGGAAGCTTGCTTCGTCGACGTCCAGCAGATCGCTGCGCGCCGCTGTCTGTTCCGCGCCCAATGCGAGCGGCGGGCCCTCGTGCAGCAGCTCGATGTCCAGATTGAATTCGTCGAAGCTGCCGCGTATGCCGCGCAGGCGGCGGCCGCCCGCCGCCTGTACGGCTTCCGCGGCTTCCAGCCCGGCCTGAGCCGCGCGCCGCACCGCATCGCGCCGCGCGCTCCAGCTTGCGCCCTGGGTTTCAATGAATTCGACCACGCGCTGCCCCAACCCGGCCGGGGACGCATCTTCCTCGAAGTCCGCCTGGGCGCGTTGCGAGCTTCCCAGGCGGAAGAGCAGATTGAGCGAAATCGCCGCCAGGCCGGCGACGATGATGCCATTCTTGGCCAGGAAGCGGACGGATTCCGGCGCCAGCGCGGCGAGCTCCGGAATGAAGATGACGCCCATGCCCAGCACAAACGACAAGCCCACCATGAAAATGCCGCGCGAATCCAGGGCGCGCGAGGCGATGAGCTCGATGCCCGACACGATCAGGTAAGCCGCGGCATACACCTCGATGGCGCCGATGACCGCTGTGGGCACCAGCGTCAGGGCCAGCGATACTTGCGGCAGGAAGGCCACGATGGCCAGCAGGCACGCGGCCGCCAGGCCCACCCAGCGCGAGGTGGAGCGGCTGATATGGGCCAGCGCGATGTTGGCCGACGATATCGCATTGGGATAGGCGCCCATGAACGCCGACAGCAGGTTGCCCAGGCCGTTGGCGCGCATCCCGCCGCTCACCATGCGCATATTGGGCCTGCGCCAGTCGGCGTCGTTCATCTTGTGCAGCAGGACGACGCAGCCGAAAGTATCCAGCTGGGTCATCAAGGCCAGCACCGCCACCGCCGCCAGGATGCCGGGGTCTACGCCGAACTCCGGCATCGGCGGGCGGGGCAGGCCGAAGGCCGGCGCACTGGCCAGCGTGTCCCAGCCGTGCAGCTCGCCGACGAAAGCCGCCACCGCGACGCCCGCCGCCAGCCCCGCCATCAAAGCGAACAGCTTGGCGCGGCGGTTGCCCCAGACAGACAGGGCTACGATCACGATCAGGGTGGCGCCGCCTATCAATATATCGGTCTCGTCGGGAGCCGTTCCGTCCGCCAGGCCGGTGACATGGTTCAAGGCGGGGGCGATCAGAGAAAGGCCGGCCACGCAGACGACCACGCCCGCCACGGTGGGCGGCAGCACCGCCCGCAGGCGTGGAACGATGACACCCGCGCCCATGGCCACCGCCCCGTTCACCAGACCCATCAGGACCAGCCCGCCGAGACCGTACTCGGCGGCGACCATGCCCGACAGGATGACCAGCAGCGGATCGGGGATGTGCACCAGCAGCAGCCCCGATCCCAGCCATCCGCCCCAGGACTGCAGGAAGCAGGACAAGGCCATGCCCAGCACGGTGGCGGAAATCATGGCGCGCGTGGTGTCGGAATCCAGGCCGCCTATCTTGGCCGAGGCCAGCACATAGGCGATCAGCGCCAGCGCCGTCGCGGCGTGCTGCAGCGCCAGCCCCGCCAAGGCGATGGTCGGCGGCCTTTCGTTCCCGGCGTACATCAATTCAGGCGGACGTTTCAGTGCAGGCCCTGCAGGCAAGCGGATTCCCCGGAATATCGCCATGGTCCTGTTTCCTCATGATGGGCTGGGATTGTCGCGTATTATATGGTTACGAAGGTATCGGCGGCTCTGGCTGTCGCTGTAAAATCCGCAATTCCCAATACAACGGTTGTTCCCATGAGCCTATCAAGCGAAAAAATCGGCGAGATTCTTGTGGTTTCCACCGCAGGCCAAATCAATAGCGCCAACGCGGCCCAGGTCGAATCCCAATTGCTTGCGCATATCGAGCAGGGCGAACGCCTGTGCGTGCTCGACCTCAGCCAGCTCGACTATATTTCCAGCGCCGGCCTGCGCGTTGTGTTGATGCTGGCCAAGCGGCTGAAGCAGAATTCCGGGCAGCTGGTGTTGTGCAGCCTGCAGCCGCATGTCAGGGAAGTATTCGACATCAGCGGCTTCCTGGCCATCCTGACCGTAGTCGACAGCCGCAGCGCAGCGCTGACATCGCTCGGCGCTTGACCCGCGGTCGTCCGTTGGGAGGGCGCAACTGCGCCAGGGCGTCGGGCAGGCCGGCATCAAGCAACGCCGCATTCGGAGTTTTTTCTATCGGGTCAGGCGCTGGAAGGCTGAACGCCGCGTCATTGCACGCCTGGACCCTGATGCCCGATGAGTTTCGCCCTGGGCGGATGGACGCTAGTTGCCTATTGCGATTTTGGCGTGTTCCTGTACCGCTTCATAGCGGGTTTTTTCTTCTGCCAGGAATTTCGCGTACTGTTCCGGGGTGTTGCCGACGGGCTCTATGCCTTTTTCAAGAAGTTGCTTCTTGATTTCAGGCATGTTCACTACCTTGGACACCATCTCGGACATTTTCCGCGGGATTTCGGGATCGATGCCTGCCGGTGCGAACATTCCGAACCAATTCGTGAAGCGAAAATCCTTGTAGCCATTCGTTTCAGACACGGTAGGGACGTCCGGCAATGCGCTGGACCGTTTGTCGCTCGTCACAGCGATGATACGCAGTTTGCCCGATTGATGATGGGTGACGACGGGAGGCATGCCCACGATGGCCAGCGGGATCTGGTTGCCGAGCAGGTCGGTAATGGCCGGGGCCGCGCCGCGGTAGGCGACGTGCATGATGCGGGTGCCCGCTATCAGATTGAGCGACTCGCCCGAGAAGTGCATGGTGCTGCCCACGCCCGGGGTCCCGTAGGACAGTGGCTTCTTCTTCGCCAGTGCGATGAGCTCTTCCAGGTTCTTGGCTTCGACCGAAGGATGCACGGCGATCGCCAAAGGCGTTTCGCCCAGCAGAGTCACGGGCGTCAGGTCCGTCTGCGGATTGTAGCTCGTCTTCTGGCCCGCGATTTGGCCGACCAGCACTTCGGCGGGCGATCCGATCAGCATGGTGTAGCCATCCGGCGCGGCCTTGGCGACGGTCTGGGCGCCTATGGTGCCCGCCGCGCCCGTCTTGTTTTCGACGATGAAGTCCTGGCCAGCGATCTTTGAAAGTTCGCTGGCGACCAGGCGGGCGGTGAAATCGGTGCCGCCCCCGGCGGGATACGGAACGATCAGGCGGACTGCTTGTTGAGGCCAATTGGTGTCGGCGATGGCGGGTGCGGCGGCGGTCATCAGAGCGGTCGCGCCCACCAGCGCCATAGTATGTCGGAATTTCAGCATGCGGTTGTCTCCTCGCTATCTATGTTTATGTTCGCCCGGCGCCGTCATTGAAAGTCTGCGGCGGTACCAGGCGCGGGGGTGAAGCCCAGGTCGCCCCGGGCAATGACGGCCTCACGGCCTCCATTCTTTTCAAGAAGAAGCGCCTGCCGCGCTTTGGCGCGGGCGTCGACGGCATCCGGGTCGCACAAGGACATCAGGCGCCCGTGGCACCGTTCGAGAACGGCGGCGTATGCGGGGTCGCCGGCCAGGTCGATGATTTCTTCCGGATCGCGGTCCAGGTCGAACAGTTGCGAGGGGTAATCGGGATGAGCGTAATAGACGTATTTGAAGCCGCCGTCGCGGATCGCAAAAGCTCCGACGGTGGAGCCCATTCCATGGTATTCCGAGAGAACCACGCGATCGGGTTTTTCACCCCGCGCGAGATCGAAGAGACTGACGCCCGGCAGATCATACTCGGCGATTGCTTTCGATTCCCCCGTCGCTTCCAGTATGGTGGGAAAGCAATCCACGTGACTGGCCGGCGTGCGGACGACCCGACCCGCGGGAATGTCGGCCCCGCGCAGGATCAGCGGCACCGCCGCGGTTTCTTCATACATGGTGGATTTTCCCCACAGCCCGCGGGTGCCGAGATTGTCCCCATGGTCGCTGGTGTACATCACCCGCGTGGTTTCCGAGAGGCCGGTGTCGTCCAGTACGGAGAGGATCTTGCCTATCTGCTCGTCGAGGAAGGATACGAGTCCGTAATAGCCGGCCAAAGCGCGCTTGACGTCCTCGGGCGACTCGAAGTAGTCGTCGTAGCAGAAGCTGTTGCGATAGTCGTCGAGATAGGGGTGCGAGGAGCGGGATGACGGGTCGTAGAGCTTGGGCATGGGAAGCTCTTGATTCCAGTATCGGTAGAAATGTTCGGGCGGCGCGGTCAGCGGAAAATGCGGGGCGACGAAGGAGACGAACAGCACCCAGGGTTTGTCGTGCTCTTGTCGGCCCCGTTCGCGCAGCCAGACCTGCGCGCGCGCGCAAATATCGCGGTCATAGATCGTATAAGTGGACTCGCCCGGGCCCGCCATGGCCGCCATCTTGCGGGCGCCGCCACGGCGCGGCAGCTCGCTGCGGATGAGGCCCATCAAATCGCCTTTTCCCTCGATGATATGCATGGGGATCTGTTCTTCGGTGAATCCATGGTCTTCGCCCGGGAGCTTGAAGTGCAGCTTGCCTATGGACACGACTTCGTGGCCCCGGTCGCGCAACGCATGATGCCAAGAAGGAATCGAGCCGTCGTAGGCGTCGGCATTGTCCCAGTATCCGATCTGATGGATGTACTTGCCGCAGGCAAAGCCCGCGCGGGCGGGGATGCAGACCGGGCTCGTCGTATAGGTGCTGGTGAAGCTTGTGCCGTCGCGGGCCAGCTGGTCCAGGTTTGGAGTCTGCACTATAGGGTGGCCCGCATTAGGGTGGCCCGCATATCCCATGACCTTGGGGTTGTGCTCATCGGACATGATGATGACGAGATTCTGGGGCTTCATAGACTCCTCATATGTTGGTACTTTAAATAAATAATACTATATAGTATTAAAGTAATGCAATAATGGAAGCTGATGGAGAGGAACTAGTGGATAATATGGACGGCGCACTCTAGGGAATGTCTTTCCACCAAAAAATACGTATGAATGACCCTACCGGCTCGTTTCTTTCCGACCTGCCTCGCCGCATGCAGCGCCTGCTGCGTCCGGGCCTGCCCAAATACATCGCACTCCGCGATGCGGTATCCAATGCCATTGTGACTGGCGCGCTGGAGCCCGGGGCGCGCCTGCCCACGGAGTCGGAATGGGCGAAACGGTTGCCGCTCAGCCTGGGCACCATACAGCGCGCATTGCGCATGCTGGCGGACGACGGCCTGGTGGTGCGCAAGCAGGGCAACGGGACGTTCGTGGCCGAACGGGAAGCCCGCTCAATGCACGCGCCAATGCACTGCCGGTTTCTCGGCGACGAAGCGAACGAATACCTTCCGGTCTATCCTCAGGTTCTGGCCCGCTATATAGTCCAGACGGAAGGCAGATGGACATCTCACCTGGGCCGCAAGACACCTCTGTGCATCGAGCGCTTGCTGAATATCGGCGGCGAATTCTCTGTGCATTCCCGCTTCTATTGCGATCAGGACCGCGTGCCGTCGTTTGCCCGCCTGACGATCACACGGCTGTCAGGAGAGAACTTCAAGGAAATCATCATGCGCGAAACGGGCCAGATGATCGGGCGTATCAATCAGTTCATGCAGTATCAGGCCTTTGAAGACGCGGAATCTGAGCATCTGGGCGTGCCGGCCGGTACGGTAGGGCAGAAGCTGATGATCTTCGCTTATCTCGGACGCGACAATCCCATCTATTACCAAGAACTGTTGATTCCGCCTCACAACCGCATACATCATCTTTCAGCGGAAGGCCGGGAAGACCTGGCCTCTTCGGTCCCGTCATAGCGCGGGAGCTTCGTCGCGGCCGCCAAGCCGCTGCGCTACGCGCCATACGCCCATGAACGCCGGATGGCTGCGGGCTTTCAGCGCCGCGCTGCATCCAGGGCTTGGCGCAAGCCTTGCAGAGCCTGGTGCAGCCGCGCAAAGGCTGCTTCGCGCCGGGCGTCCAGTTGCTGCGCTTGCTCCAGGCTGATTTCCGTAAAGCCCAGTGTGTCGCCGGGCATGCATTGCGCGATGACGGGCAGGTCCACGGTCGCTACGTGGGCGATCTTCGCATAGCCGCCGGTGGTCTGCCGGTCGGCCATCAACACGATGGGGTTGCCGTCGGGCGGCACTTGCACGCTGCCGAAGCAGGTCGCTTCGGATAGCAGCTGTACGCTTTCCTTCAGCGTCAGCCTAGGGCCGTGCAGGCGATAGCCCATGCGTTCGGAGTCGGCGCTGATGCGGTATTCGCCCGAGAAAAAATCGTCGACGGACTGCGGGGTGAACAGGCCGTCATGCGGGCCGCGCATGCTGCGCAGGGCGCTCCGCGGCATGGCCCCCAGCATGGCGGGCAGATAGATCCTGGTGGCCCATAGCGTTTGTTCCAGTTCGTCCAGCGAGTGTTCATGGAAATCCGCACGCAGCCCCACCGTATCGCCTTTTTTCAGGGCGCGCCCCTTGAAGCCGCCGAAGCCGCCGCGCAGATAAGTGCTGCGGCTGGACATCATCAGCGGAATATCCGCGCCGCCATGCCAGGCGATATAGGCGCGCAGGCCCGACACTCGGGCGCCGAATTCCAGGGTGTCGCCTGCCCGGAAGAGGACGGGGCGGTTGTTGGGGATGGGCTCGCCGTTCAGGGCCGGGCTGAGCTGCGCGCCGCTGATCGCCAGGCAGCCGGGAGCCTCGAAGCGCAGCGTGGGCCCCGCCAAGGTGATTTCCAATGTCGCTTCGTCGCCGTCGTTGCCGGCGAGCAGATTGGCCAGCCGATGGGCGCGGCTGTCCATGGCGCCGCCCACGGGTATGCCCAGATGCTGATGGCCCGGCCGGCCCAAGTCCTGGAAACTGGAAAGCATCCCCGCTTTCAAGACAGTAATGCTCATGTTTGCCTGCGCTGAAGTGCGAGGAATTCCTCGTCGCTGATCGGAACGAACCGGACCGTATCGCCCGGCTCGAGCAATACGGGCGGTTCCTGGTCGGGGGCGAAAAGCACTGCCGGCGTAGCGCCTATGATATGCCAGCCGCCGGGCGATGCGTTCGGATAGATGATGGTCTGCAGATTGGCGATGCCCACCGATCCCGCCGGTACCAGAGTGCGCGGCGTCGGGCGGCGGCCTATGGACAGCCGCTGGTCATGGACGCCGATATAGGGTGCGCCTGGCGCGAAGCCCAGCATGAATACATAGGCCGGCGTTCCGCTGTGCAGCGCGATGACTTCGGCGGGAGCCAGGCCGCAGTGCTCCGCCACCTGAGCCAGATCGGGCCCGCGTTCGCCGCCATAGCATACGGGGATGTCCACTTGCTTGCCGGGTGGGCTTGCGGCCCCGTGTTGCTGGGCCTCGCGCAGGATATTGCCGATGTCGTCGGCCAGGCGGTGGAAATCGATGGCGCCGGAGGGGCCGGGCCGATAATGCACGGCGACGGTGGTGAAGGACGGGACGATGTCGGTGACGCCCTGGATACGGGCGGCCCGCAACGCCGCCGCCGCCCGGGCGCAGCGCAGCCCGATGTCGACATCGATGCCTGCGCCGAACACCAGCAGCAGGCAGCGGTCGCCCTGCGGAACCATGGTCCAATTTATCGAGGAGCCGCCTGAACTGTGCATCGCTTCCGCCTGTGTGTCTGTTTCAGCAATACCGCCTGCCGGGACCGCATTGTATCGGCATTTATTTTATCGATGTTTGCGTCTTGGACAACGGCGGGCGGCGCGCTGCTTGAACCTTGAGTCGCAGCCGAGGCGCTGCGCCGCTTCAGTCCGGAACGGCCACGCGCGAGGGCGGGAAAATCAGCGAAAACAGGCTGCCGGCGCCGAAGCGGCTCTGTATGGTCAGCTCGGCGTTATGACGCATGGCCACATGCTTGGTGATGGCCAGGCCCAGGCCGGTCCCGCCCGTGGCCCTTGAACGGCCGCGGTCGACGCGATAAAAGCGCTCCGTCAGGCGCGGGATGTCCTGCGCGGCAATTCCTATGCCGGTGTCCTGAACGGAATAGCAGGCATGGCCGCTTTCGGTTATGTACCAGCTCACTGTGATGGTCCCGTCTTTGGGCGTGTAGCGTATGGCGTTCGTCAGCAGGTTGGAAACCACCGACGCCAGTTCGGACTCTATGCCCATTACGCACAAGTCTTCGGCGATGTTCTCCACGAAGACATGCTGGTCGTTGGACAGGATGCGCCCCTGCTGCAGGGCTGTATGGATGAGGCGGCTCACGCGCACGGGTTCGCCTTCCACCTGGGGCGATGATTCCAGGGCGGAAAGCGTCAGCAGATCCGCCACGATGGCCTGCATGCGCTGCGCCTGTTCCAGCATCAGCGTCTGGTAGCGCTCTTTTTGCTCCTGGCTGAGGGACTCGGGCGGCATGTCGCGCAAGGTTTCCAGAAAGCCCGAGAGCACCGTCAGGGGGGTGCGCAATTCATGCGACACATTGGCGACGAAGTCCTTGCGTGTCGTTTCCAATTTTTCGACCTGTGTCACATCGCGCGTCACGACCAGGAATTGCCCCACGCCATAGCGAGTGAGCTGGACCAGCAGAGCCTTGTCCTGGCCGTCCTGGCTCAAATGCAAAAGCAGGGGACCGGGCCAGGATGCCTGCCTGGCGTAGCGGGCGAACTCCGGTGCGCGCAGGATATTGAAGATGCTGTGGTGGCGATCCGATCGCAGGTTCAGGCCCACGTGCTCGCCGGCCGTCTGGTTGCACCAGGTCAGGCGCATGCCTTCATCCAGCGTGATCGCCCCGTCGGGCAGCGCTTCGGCCGCCAGCATGATGCCGTCCACATGCTTGTTGAGTTCGTCGATGTCCTGGCGGTCCTTGCGCAATTTGCGGTAGATGGGAGCCAGGATCTCGTCCCACGGACCCACCGAAGGCGGCGGCGGGGCATCGATGTCTTTCACCCACTTCGCGATGCGCGATAGCTGCAGCGCGCTGACCATGATCATCAACAGCAGCCCGAAGGAAAATATCGCCCATCCCGTGGCCGCGCCCAGCCACATTGCAAAGAGCCAGCCGATGGCCGCCCACAAACCGATGGAAAAAAGGGTTTTGATCATTTCGACTAGGTTTCGGGGCTGCTGTTCTTCAAGAGGCTAGGAGGCTTTCGGGGGATGAGCCGTAAAGCGGTAGCCTGCGCCGCGCACGGTCTCTATGTGCTCTTCGTGTCCGGTGGGTTCCAGCGCCTTGCGCAGGCGGCGGATATGCACGTCGACGGTGCGCTCTTCCACGAAAACATGGTCGCCCCAAACCTGGTCCAGCAACTGGCTGCGTGAAAAAACACGTTCGGTGTGGGTCATGAAAAAGTGTAGCAGGCGAAATTCCGTGGGTCCCACCGTCAGGCTCCGGTCGCCCCCCTTGACGCGATGCGTGGCGGGGTCCAGCCTTAACGTGCCGACCTCGATGATATCGTCGGTCAGTTGCGGCGCGCGCCGGCGCAATACCGCCTTGATGCGCGCGATGAGCTCTTTGGGCGAGAAAGGCTTGGTGATGTAGTCGTCGGCGCCGGCCTCCAGCCCTTCCACCTTGTCGTGCTCGGCGCCCTTGGCCGTCAGCATGATGACCGGCACGTTGCGGGTGCGCTCGTCGGAACGCAGGGTTTTGGCCAGGGTGATGCCCGATGCGCCGGGCAGCATCCAGTCCAGGAGCACCAGGTCGGGGAGTTCGGCGCGTATCAAGGTCTGAGCCTGCTCGGCATCGAATGCCCGTAGCACCTTGTGGCCGGCAAACGAAAGATTCACGGAAATGAGCTCCTGGATGGCGGGCTCATCTTCTACAACGAGTATGGTTGTGCTCATAAGGCCTGATGATAATGTAAAGCTGATTTCAGAGTGGCGTGTGGCCGCAAGGGGCTTACGGCCGGCGCAGGATACGCCGCGGCTGCCGCAGCCGACCCCGCAGGCCCTCCAGCTGTCCATGCGGAATAATATGGCGCAAATATTTCAGGTTTGTGAAAGTCGGCCTGCGGTTCAATCGGCCGGGAACGGCATGCGGGCGGCGGGGCCTCCCATCCTTGGCAAGGCCGCCCGTTGCGCCGCGCTTTGCCGGGCAATGTGCAACAATGGCGTTTTATGCGCCGCGGGCCGTGGCGGCGAGACGCCTCTCGACAGGCCCTGGCGGGCGGGAATCTCTATCATGCAAAACACGAATACTCCGTCTTCCGTTCCCCCGACCACCGATGCCGGTGCGCCGGAAAGCACGCACTTCGGCTATCAGACAGTGGGCGTCGCGGAAAAGGCCGGCAAGGTCGCCGAGGTATTCCATTCCGTGGCCGACCGCTACGACGTCATGAACGACCTGATGTCGGTGGGCCTGCACCGGATATGGAAAGCGTTCACCATTGCGCGGGCCAGTGTGCGTCCCGGCATGAAGGTGCTGGACATCGCCGGCGGAACCGGCGACCTGGCCAAGGCTTTCGCCCGGGCGGCCGGCGCATCGGGCGAAGTCTGGCTCACCGACATCAATGATTCCATGCTGCGGGTGGGGCGCGACCGCCTTACCGACAAAGGGGTGCTGGTGCCGGCGGCAGTGTGCGACGCCGAACGCCTGCCGTTTCCTTCGAATTACTTCGATCGGGTCACCGTGGCGTTCGGTTTGCGCAACATGACGCACAAGGACCGCGCGCTGGCGGAAATGCGGCGCGTGCTCAAGCCCGGCGGCAAGCTGCTGGTGCTGGAGTTTTCGCAGGTGGCCCGGCCGCTGGCGCCGCTTTACGACTGGTATTCCTTCAATGTGCTGCCCTGGCTGGGGAAAAAGGTGGCGGGGGACGAAGCCAGCTATCGCTACCTGGCTGAATCCATACGCATGCACCCCGACCAGTCCACGCTCGCCGGCATGCTGGAAGCCGCCGGCCTGTCCCGGGTACGGTATTTCAATCTCAGCGCGGGCGTCGTGGCGCTGCACGAAGGCGTGAAGCTGGATTACTGACGCCCGCACCCGGTCCGCCCGGGCCCGAGCCGGCGCGCTCATGCCGCCGGCATGGAATCCGGCGGCAAGTACCGGCATCAAATATATTTACCCGGCGGCGCTTGAACTTCTTTGCATACGGCCGGTCATACGGTATGCTTGTATTCAGCTTGTAGTAAGATTTCACTTGCTATCTGCAAAAACCACTAATTCTAGATCGGGATCAACTCGGCGATGCGCGAACGGCGTATTGCATAACAGGAGCGATACACATGTCTCAACGATTCTCGCGGCTGCTGGCTATCGTCATGCTAGCCGTTTCTGCGGGCGCCATGATGTCGGTGTCTTTCGACGCCGAGGCGCGCCGCATGGGCGGCGGCAAAAGCCTGGGCCGCCAGTCTACCAACGTAACGCAACAGCGCCAGGCCGTCACCCCGCCCGCCGCGGCGTCCAACCCCACGCGTTCCGCGGCTCCGGCTGCCGGCGCCGCCGCGGCGGGTGCCACGACGGCGGCCAAAAGCGGTATGTCCCGCTGGCTCGGCCCCATAGCCGGCATCGCCGCGGGCCTGGGCATCGCCGCCTTGCTGTCCAGCCTCGGCCTGTCGGGCGCTTTCCTTGAAATGATGTCCAGTCTGCTGCTCATCGGTTTGCTGGTATTCGGCGTCATGTTCATCGTGCGCAAGCTGCGCGGCGGCGCCGCGCGCCCCGCCATGCAGCAGGCGGGCGCCGGGCACAACACCATGAATCGCCAGAATGCGCAGGCGCAGTCTTCCATCATGCGCCAGGCGCCCGCCGGTGCGGCCCCATCGGCATCGGCGGCTCCCGCCGCGGTGCCCGCCCCTCCGGTGGACGAAAAATGGTTCATCCCCGGTGATTTCGATACCTCCGCCTTCCTCGCCAACGCCAAGTCGCGCTTCGTGGAAATCCAGGCGGTGTGGGACAGCGGCGATATGGACAAGCTGCGTGAATACCTCACCGACGATCTGCTCGCCGAACTCAAGCCGGAAGTGCTGGCCCGCAAGGAAGGCACGGTAACCGAAGTCGTGCTGCTCAATGCGGAACTCCTGGGCATCGAAGCCGTATCGGGCGGCCATCTGGCCAGCGTCCGCTACTCCGGCATGCTGCGCGAATCCAAGGATGCCGAAGCTTTCCGCTTCGAGGAAATCTGGAATCTCTACAAGGGCGAAAACGCGGGCTGGCTGCTGGCGGGCATCCAGCAAATCCCCGTCGAATACGCGAGCTGAAGCGGTCGGCCGCTGCCGCGGCGGCCGTCTGGCGGTGCGCGAGTTTGCGTTTGGCGGGAATCACATTCGGTCGAGCAGCGCCCGGCTGGGCCAGGCCCGGCCGGGCCGCACTGAACCGGGAGTGATCCAGCATACCGGCGTCCGGCCCCCCGCGTTTTATCTCGATGGCGCTCCTTTCAGGGCGCCATTATTGTTGGCCGTCCGATTTTTATGGTTAAAACCGTTAAACTTGAGCCTTGCTTCATAGGCTCATCACGACAACGGCCGCGCCGCTCATGCCGAACATGTTTCCTTTGCCGCCATTTCTCGAACCATCCGCCGTCTACGCACGCGCATTGAATCAGCTGCTGCGGCGCGAAGACTGGGCGCGCGACCGGCTCAGCCGCCATGCGGGCAAGTCGGTGCGCTTCAAGGTGGGCGGCCTCGTGCTGGGGCTGACGCTGCAGTCCTCGGGGTTCGTGGAAGCCGGCAATGCCGCCGTGGCGCCCGATGTAATCCTCACCATACCGGCCGGCAGGCTGGCCGACATTCCCGCCGTTTTCGGCTCCGGCGACCCGGACGGCCTGGCGGATCTGTTGCATGTCGAAGGGGATGCCGGGCTCGCGCACGTGGTGTCCGGCCTCGCCCGCGATCTGCGCTGGGATATTGAAAGCGATTTGTCCGCGCTGGTGGGCGATGTCGCGGCGCTGCGCCTGCTGCGAGCCGGGCGCGCGCTGGCGGGCGGCATGCAGGCCGCTGGGCGGCGGCTGGCGGGCAACGCAGCAGAATACCTGACGGAAGAAAGCGCCATGCTGGCCGGCCGGCCAGCCTTCGAGGATTGGTCGGATCGGCTGCGGGGCGCGCTCCAGCGCCTGGATTCTCTGGATGCACGCATGGATGCGCTGGAGGCGGCACGCAGGGCGCCCAACACATGATCATGCTTACCTTTTTCCGCCTGTTCTACATTGTTTTCGTAGCGCTGCGCTACCGGCTGGACGAGCTCGTGTTGTCCGGCATCAAGCACCCCATCGCATACGGGCTGTTGCGCGTCGTCCGCTTCGGGCGCCCACCCAGAACCCCGCGCGGCGTCCGCCTGCGGCTGGCGCTGGAATCGCTGGGGCCGATTTTCGTGAAATTCGGCCAGGTGCTGTCCACACGGCGCGACCTGATACCGCTGGATATCGCCATAGAGCTGGCTTTGCTGCAGGACCGCGTGCCGCCTTTCCCCTCGGACCAGGCCGCCGCCGCCATCGAGGCGGCCCTGGGCGCATCACCCCATACCCTGTTCAAGCACTTCGAGACGGATCCCGTCGCATCGGCATCGATCGCCCAGGTCCATTTCGCCGTACTGCACGATGGACGCGAAGTGGCGGTCAAGGTCCTGCGGCCCGGCATGCGTGAAATCATCGAAAAGGATTTGGCGATATTGCGCGTGCTGGCCGGCCTGGTGGAACGTCTGGCCGCCGATGGGCGGCGCCTGAAGCCGCGCCAGGTCGTGGCCGAGTTCGACATCTATCTGCACGACGAGCTCGATCTCATACGCGAAGCCTCCAACTGCAGCCAGTTGCGCCGCAATTTTTCGGCCGGAACCGGACGCGAGCATTTGCTGATGGTGCCCGAGGTGGTGTGGGAATTTTGCGCAACCAACGTATTCACGATGGAGCGGATGCGGGGCATACCGGTCAGCCAGATCGAACGGCTGAAAGCGGCCAATATCGATACCTCCGAACTGAGCCGCAAGGGCGTGGAGATATTCTTCACGCAGGTGTTCACCGACGGCTTTTTCCACGCCGACATGCATCCGGGCAATATCTATGTGTCGGATGCGCCGGAAACCCTGGGCCGCTACATCGCCCTGGACTTCGGCATCGTGGGCTCCTTGTCCGAATTCGATAAAAACTATCTGGCCCAGAACTTCCTGGCGTTTTTCCGCCGTGATTATCATCGGGTGGCGCGGCTGCATATCGAATCGGGCTGGGTTCCACCCACGACTCGCGAAGAAGAGCTCGAAGCGGCGGTGCGCGCAGTATGCGAACCCTACTTCGACCGGCCGCTGGCCGAGATTTCACTGGGGCAGGTGCTGCTGCGGCTGTTCCAGACGTCTCGCCGCTTCAACGTCGAAATACAGCCGCAACTGGTCCTGTTGCAGAAAACCCTGCTCAATGTCGAAGGCATGGGGCGCGAGCTGGACCCTAATCTGGACCTCTGGAAAACCGCCAAGCCGCACCTGGAGAAATGGATGCATGAAAGGGTGGGCCTGACGGGCTTGCGCAGGCAGCTCGACAAGGAAGCCAGCCAATGGGCGCAGATACTGCCGCAAATCCCGCGGCTCGTGTATGCCAACCTGAACCGCGCCGACACCGGGCCTGGGTTAAACTTGGAACTCGAGCGCATGCGGCGCGCGCAAGAGCAGACCAATCGCCTGCTCGTGGTGCTGGCGGCCATAGGCGCCGTGGCGCTGGGCCTGGCGATATGGGCGCTTACCCGTCAATGAAGGCAGTGCGCCGCCCGGCGGTATACACCGCCCGCATGCAAATGCCGCCATGCATCAAAGGCGATCCAACCCTACCGAGGCCTGAAACATTCCTGTTAAGCGGCCGCTATATTATTATCCGGCAGGGGCTCGGCGCTCCGGTCGGGCCTGTGGATTAATCAAGAGAGATTCCCATGCTTTACCCCGAACTTTTCAAATCGATGGAAGCCGTGCGCTGGAATATGGGCACCGATATCCCGTGGGATGACTTTGATTCCACGAAGCTCAGCGATGATCAGGCCTATACCATCAAAATGAACGCCATCACGGAATGGGCGGCCCTGCCGGCAACCGAAATGTTTCTGCGTGACAACCGCGACGACAGCGACTTTTGCGCCTTCATGTCGGTATGGTTCTTCGAAGAGCAGAAGCATTCGCTGGCGCTGATCGAATACCTGCGCCGCTTCCGCCCGGAATTGGTGCCCACCGAAGAAGAGCTGCACAAAGTGCGCTTCGAGTTCGACCCGGCCCCCGCGCTGGAAACCTTGATGCTGCATTTTTGCGGCGAAGTCCGCCTGAATCACTGGTACCGGCGCGCGGCCGACTGGCATACCGAACCTGTCATCAAGGCCATCTACAAGATCATCGCGCAAGATGAAGCGCGCCACGCCGGCGCGTACTTGCGCTACATGAAGCGCGCCTTGATCCATCGCGGCAAGGAATTCGGCCACAACGCGCGCATTGCGTTTTCCAAGATCGGCGTCCTGATGGCCTCGGCCCATCGTACGCCGCAGGCGCTGCACCCCACCAATCTGCATGTCAACAAAGACCTCTACCCGCAGGACACGGTGCAGTCCAAACTGCCGTCGCCGGGCTGGCTGGAAAACTGGCTGGACAACCAGATCCATTTCGACAAGGAATGGGAAGGCAAGGTCAGTTCCCGCATACTGCACAACATGTCGCTGCTGATGGACAGCACCTTCAATACCGTGCAGGATCTGAACCGCTACCGCAAGGACCTCCTCAAAGGCATGGCGCCCGCCTAGGACGTCCCCCATGCCGGCACGGTTCGAATCCAAGATACTGTCGCGCAGCGATTGCGAGGCGGCGGTGCGCAGCCATGCCCTGGCGCGCCCGCTAGTATTCACCAATGGCGTTTTCGATATTCTGCACCGCGGCCATGTCGCCTACCTGGACGCCGCGGCCCAATTGGGCGCCAGCCTGATCGTCGCCTTGAATACGGACGAGTCCGTGCGCCGGCTGGGCAAGGGGCCGGACCGACCGCTGAATACGCTGGAGGACCGGGCGGCCCTGATCGCCGCGCTGGAATGCGTGGACATGGTCACCTGGTTCGACGAAGACACGCCGCAGGCCTTGATCGAGGCGCTGCGGCCGGATCTGATCGTCAAGGGAGGGGACTACGATATGGAAACCTTGCCGGAAACGGCCAGCGTCAAGAGCTGGGGCGGCCGGGCGGTGGCCATACCTTTTGAATTCCAGCGCTCGACGACTTCACTTCTTGGGAAAATTCGCGGGTGAGCCCGGGCGCCGCTGCGGCGGTTGGCGGCCCTGCGTGTACAGCAACTGGTTGATGGCCATGATGTCCTGGTCGGACAGTATTCCGCTGCTGGCCTTGAGCCGCAGGCTGTTCATCAGCGTGTCGTAGCGGGCGCGCGCCAGGCTGCGCTGGGTTTCATACAGCTGCTGCTGCGCGTTCAGCACGTCGATATTGATGCGCACGCCGATCTCATAGCCGGTTTGATTTGCCTGCAGGGACGCCAGGCTGGATTTTTCCGCCGCGCGCAAGGCGTCGATCTGCGCCAGACCCGATGTAACGCCTGAAAAATATTGCTGGGTCGACAGCACGGCCTGGCGCTTGGCGTTTTCCAGCTCGTAGCGCGCCTGCTGCAGGCGCGAAGCCTGTTCGCGCACTATCGAGGAAAGCTCCCCGCCGGTGAATATGGGTATGGACAGCTGTATGCCCACTGTGCTGTCCAGCGAGCGCGGGCCATTGTTCAGCCCGTAAAGCCCGCGGTCCGATGCGGTGCCCGTCTGCGCCTGCAAATGCAGCTTGGGATAGTGTTCGCTTTTGGCGATGTCGACCTGTTTTTCGATGATCTTGGCATTCAGCTCCGCTTGCGCCACCCCCAGGCTGGCGTCCGAGGACTGCGCCACCCAGTCTTCCAGGCGGTTCGGCTCGGGGGCGGGCAAAGCCGTGTCGGGGGCCAGTTCGGCCAGTTCGCCGGGGCGCTCGTTGATCAGCCTGGCCAGCTGGTCCTGAGCCACTTGCAGCGCATTGCGCGATTGCAGCTCGCTGGCATTGAGCAGGTCCAAGCGGGCCTGGGCTTCGTAGGTGTCGGCGATGGTGGTGCTGCCCAGTTCGAAGCCTTGCCGGGCGGCTCGCAACTGGGTTTCCACCGCCTCTTTCTGCGCCAGCAGGGCGCGCAAGGTATCTTGCGCCGCCAGCACGTCGAAATAGGCTTGGGATACGCGCAGTATCAAGTCCTGATAAGCGCGCGCGCGGGTGACGTCGGCCAGGCTGGCGATATATTCGGCGCGCTTCAGCTCGCCCCAGGCGCTGATGTCGACCAGGGGCTGGACCAGCGTGAGCGCCCACAGCGCCCGGCGCGTGGTGACGCTGTCGTTCAGGCTGCGTATGCGCCTGGCGTTGTCGACCTCCGCCACGCCGTCCGCGGTAATCAAGGGCAGCAGGCGGGCCCTGGCCTGGGGGACTTTTTCCTGGTCCGCATCGCGCCCCGACTTGCTGGCGGCGTAGATGGGGTCGCGCTGCAGCGCCAGTTGCCAGACCTGCAGGAGATCCTGGCCGTGGCCGGGCGATGCGCCGCCCGCCAGGAACAGCGTCAGTGCGAGCTTAGCGCGCCAGCGGCCGTTGGGCATTTAGAACTTGAATTGCGTTACGGCTGCGCCGCGCAGGGGCTTGATGACCGTGTCGAACAGGCCGACCGTCTCGAAACTGGCGGCGTTGTTGCGAGTGATGCGGTAGGCGGTCATGATGGGATTCTGCCCGACCACGGCGACCAGGCGGCCGCCGATGCGCAACTGGTATTTCAAGGCATCCGGAACGACGGGCACCGAGCCGGTCAGCAGGATGGCGTCGTATTCGGTGGTGCCCCAGCCGGCGTGGGCGTCGCCCGTTTCCACCCTGACATTGGCCACATGGTCGCGCTCCAGGTTTTGCTGCGCGAAGGCGGCCAGGCGGCTGTCCACTTCGATGCTGGTGATCTGATGCGCCAGCCTGGCGAGCAGGGCGGCCTGGTAGCCCGAGCCCGTGCCGATTTCCAGCACGCAATCAGTGGGTTTGAGCTGCAATTCCTGCGCCAGGCGGGCTTCCAGCTTGGGCGTCAGCATGCTTTCGCGCGTGTCGACGGAATTGATGATGAGCGGCAATTCGACATCGGAGAAAGCCAGGCCCTGCATGGAGGGCGGGACATAGCGCTCGCGCGGGGCTTCGAACAGCGCTTGCAGCACCCGGGGATCGAGCACCTCCCAGGGGCGGATCTGCTGCTCGACCATATTGAATCGAGCCTGTTCGATTTCTGACAGGGCGGTGGCGTTCATAGCTTCAGGAATAAACAATGGATAAGGACAACGGCGGGAGTCAGCCCATGCCCGGGAAAAAAAGGGGAAAAGGCGGCTCGGCCGAACCCGCCTACTATAGCGTATTTGCTTTCATTTTGTTGCCGCCCACCACTCATGGAAATGGTGCACCGGCCCATGGCCGCTGCCCACCTCCAAGTCGCCCGAGCGTGCGATCGCATTGACCAGATAAGCCTTGGCGCGTTCCGCGGCCTGCGGCACGCTGTCCGACTGCGGCAGCAGCGCGGCCAGTGCGGCCGACAGCGTGCAGCCGGTGCCGTGCGTATTGCGGGTATCGATGCGGCGCCCCGGCAGTTCGATCAGGCGGTCGCCGTCGTGCAGTACGTCCACCGTATCGCCGCCGGGCAGATGCCCGCCTTTCAGGAACACCCAGCGCTCGCCGGTATCGCTCAACAGCCGCCGCAGCTTTTCCGCGGCCCTGCGCATCTCCTTCAGGGTGTCCGCCGGCGCGCTGCCCAGCAGCACGCCCGCTTCCGGCAAGTTGGGCGTCAGCATGGTGGCCACGGGCAGGAGGCGCTCGCGCAGCTCGCTGATCGCCGGCTTTTCCAGCAGATGGTCGCCGCTCTTGGCCACCATCACCGGGTCCAGGACGATGTGGGCGGGCCGCCAATGTTCCAGCCGTTCCGCCACCGCGCGGGTCACGGCCTGCTGGCCCAGCATGCCTATCTTGACGGCGTCCACGCGCACGTCCGTGAACAGGGTGTCGATCTGCGCCGCCACGAATTCCGGCGGCACGGGGCATATGCCTGTGACGCCTTGCGTATTCTGGGCCGTCAGGGCGGCGATCACCGCCATGCCATAGGCGCCCAGCGCGCTCATGGCCTTGACGTCGGCCAGAACGCCGGCGCCGCCGGAGGGGTCGACGCCCGCGATGCTCAGTGTGTTGGGAATCATGCTTGTTCTCTCTATGCTGTCTGTGTATTCAGAGACGGATCGGCGCGCAATGCGCAAGGATAATCCATTTTGCGCCGCATACGTCGGAAAGCCCACGGGAGAACGAGGGCGGGCGTTCGCGGAATTCAGCGGGCCCGGTCCACATAGCGGCAGAGCTCTTCCGCCGCGTCCACCAGCCGCGGCCCGGGGCGGAACAAGGCGTCGGGGTCTATGGCGTATACGTTTCCCCGGATGGCGGCCGGCAGGCGCAAGGCGGTCCAGCGGCTGCGGATTTCATCCAGCTGGGGCGGGCTGCTGCCGGGGCCGATAATGACCCGGGGGTTTTCCAGCAGTACGCTTTCAGGGCTCACGCGCGCCGCGGGCATGGGCAGGCCGGCATAGATGTTGACTCCTCCGCATGTGGCCAGCACATCGTTCAGCAGCGGGTCCCGCCCTATCGTATAGAGCGGGACGGAGCCGATTTCGATGAAGACCGGTACGGACGCGCGCCCTGCATACCGGCGCCGCAGGTCGGCGATGCGCTCGGCCAGCGAGCGCGCGGCGGCGGCCGCCGTTTCCTGTGTGCCGAACAATTGTCCATAGCGAATGATTTCGGCGGGGATGTCATCCAGCTTCTGCGGGCGGGAGTAGAGCAGGGCGATGCCCAGTCGTTCCAGCGCCGGGGCCAGGGCCCGGACCGCGCCGGTGGGCAGCCAGGCGATGACGGTGTCCGGCCTGAGCGCCACTGTTTGCTCCACGCTGACGCTCACGCCGTCGCCTATTTTGGGGATGGCGTGGGCGGCCGGCGGATAGTCGCTGCTGTTGACCGTGCCGACGATGCGCTCGCCCGCCCCGGCGGCGAAAACCAGCTCGGTGATATGCGGAGTCAGGGTGATGACGCGTGTAACGGGGGCATGGACGCCGGCGGGCGCCGCCGGCCGGCTTGCTTCCTGCGCGCCGCCCCGGTCGCCCGCGTCCTGGGCCTCGGCCGGAGCGGCCGCCGCGGCCCAGAAGAACGCCGCGCAGCAGGATGCCGCCATGGCGGCGATGCGGCGATGCAAGGCGTCGCGGCGCGCCATCGCCTACATGCGGAACGAGAAGTTCACGAAGACATTGGAGCCCGGCGTGTTGTACCCGTATATCATCGCGTAGTCTTTGTTCAGCAGGTTGTTCCAGCGCAATTGCACGCCGGCGCGCTTGCTGAAGTCGTACGAGGCGGTCAGGTTCAACAAGCCAAAGCCTCCCAGGGTCACGCGCTGCGGCTGGAAATTCTGGTCGAAGGCGCTGTCATAGCGCTTGCCGGTGAATTGGTATTCCGCGCCTACGGTCAAGGCATCGATGCGATGCTCCGCGCCCACATGGAAAACCTGCTTGGCCCGCTGCACGAGCTGCAGCCCGGACTGGTCGTCCTTGGGATCCATGAAGTCCGCGCTGGCCCGCAACGTGGTGTTCCCCCAGCGCTGTTCGGCCGTCAGCGTCACGCCCCGTATGGTCGCTCTATCCACGTTCTTGGCGGTGTTGGCATTGATGGCGGGGTCGAACACGGAGTTCTGGATCATGTCGCGTATCTTGTTCTGGTAGACGACCAGGCCAAGCTGCGTGCCGCCGTCCGCATAGCGGATGCTGGCTTCGATGTTGCGCGATTTTTCCGGCTTCAGATCCGGGTTGTTCTGATAGCGCGGGCCCCAGAACGAAGCCGGTGTGCTGGGCGCGTACAGGTAGGCGAACGTGGGGGCCTGGAAGCCGGTGCTGCCGGCGATGCCGACGCGCCATTTGTCGTTCAGATCCAGGTCGTAGGCCAGGCCTCCCGTCGTTTCGCTGCCATAGCCCGACACATTATCGTTGCGCACGCTGGCCTGGACGTGGTGGATGTCGAAGTCACCCCGATAGATCAGGCCGGCCGAATTGGTGTCGCGACGATTCTCCAGATAATTGGACTGGCTGTCCGCCCTTTCCTCCAGGCGTTCCAGGATCACGGACAGGCGCTGATCCTCTGTGAACTGCAGATTGTTCTGCCAGGTGTAGGACCGCTGCAGGCTGCCGACGCTGGAGTCGAAATCCGGGATGCGGGTATCGGTGAATTCCTTCGAAAAGCCAAGGCGCAGCACGCTTTGCCAGTAATCGGTGATGTCGTTCGTGCTCGTCAGGTTGTAGGCCTGCTGGCGCGTGATGGAATGGGTGGGGCGCGGATCGGGGCCCGCGTCGAACTGCCCGTCGATATAGCCGTTGTAGGCGGTCAGGCCGATGTGCTGGCCGGGCCGCCAGAGATAGCCCAGGGAACCCGTCAGGGCATGCTGGCTGTAGCCGTCGCGATCGCGGTTATAGGTAAAGTCGCCCGACAGCGGGTTGGCGGCGCTGAAGCCGTTACTGTCGGCCATGCTCGCCGCCAGGCTGTAGTCCCAGCCGCCTTCCGCACCGGAAACGCCGGCGCTGGACTTGAAGGTGTCGTAGCTGCCGTAGCCGATATTCCCCCAGGCGCTCAAGGGTCGGTCGGCGCCGGTTTTCTTCGTGATGATGTTGATGACGCCGCCCATGGCGCCGGAGCCGTACAGGCTGCTGCTGGCGCCGCGCACGATTTCTATGCGCTCGATCAGGGCGGGGTCGATGGCGTTCCAGCTGGTCGAGCCGGTGGTGATGCTGTTGATGCGTATGCCGTCCACCAGCACCTGGGTGTGCTGGGTGGGAGAGCCGCGCAGGAACACGCCGGTGGTGGTTTGCGGGCCGCCGCTATTATTGATCTGGATGCCGTGCTGCCGGGCCAGCACCTCCGCCACGCTGTCGCTGCCGGACAGGCGCAGCGTTTCCTTGTCGATGACGCTGACATCGCCCAATACATCTTTTTCGAGCTGCGGGCTACGGCTCGCGGTGACGACGATTTCATCCAGCCGGGGTACGGAATCGGCGGTTTGGGCTGCGGCGATGAGGGGGAAACAGGCAAGGACGGCGAGCGCCAAGGGGTGGGGTGTGAGAGACATGGTAGGCCCTGTAAGACGTGCGTCCCCGCACGCCAGAATGAAAACATCCCGGCTTGGGCGCGGCGGCCATGCCGGCGCGCGCATCCCGAAGATGGACTAAGGGTCGATCAAGGCCGGTATCGGGCTGGCATGCGATGCATGACTACCGTTGCGGGGGCAGCACAGTTTAGGCGCGGCTACGCTGCCGCGCGCGCCTTCCTGTTTCCCATTTAACTTTCGCAGGGCCTGGGGCTGCGCCGTGAGGCGGCCGCCATGCTCCGAAAGCACCTTTTTCGCGGGTGGAATATAGCACAGCGGCCGCATGCGCCGCACATGAAACCCTTCCCGGAACATGCCTTTATGCCCGGGGTACTACAATAAGGGCCTTGTCCACATTGCCTCGTCCATTGCCAGGTAGCACCGTGCCCCATCCGTCCTTGCCCTATCCTTTGTCCTCGTATACGCATGGCGCCGAATTCGCGCGCCTGCTTGGCGAACGTATCCTGATCCTCGACGGCGCCATGGGCACCATGATCCAGCAATACAAGCTGGGGGAAATGGATTTTCGCGGCGAGCGTTTCGCCGAGCATGTCAAGGACGTCAAAGGCAATAACGAACTGCTGTCCCTGGTGCGGCCCGACATCATCGATGAAATCCACCGCGCCTATCTGGAAGCGGGGGCCGACGTCATCGAGACCAACACCTTCGGCGCGACCGCGATCGCGCAAGGGGACTACGGCCTGCCCGAGCTCGCCTACGAAATGAATGTGGCCTCGGCCAGGCTCGCGCGAGCCGCCTGCGACGCCTACAGCACGCCCGACAGGCCGCGCTTCGTGGCCGGCGCCCTGGGGCCGCAGCCCAAAACGGCCTCGATTTCGCCGGACGTCAACGATCCGGCCGCGCGCAACGTCACGTTCGAGGCGCTGCGCGATGCCTACGCCGAACAGCTCAATGGCCTGCTGGATGGCGGCATAGACATCGTGCTGATCGAAACAGTGTTCGACACCTTGAATGCCAAGGCCGCCATCTTCGCCGTGGAAACCGTGTTCGAAGAGCGTGGGGTGCGCCTGCCCGTCATGATCTCCGGCACCGTCACGGACGCCTCCGGGCGCATCCTGTCCGGCCAGACCGTCGAGGCTTTCTGGAATTCGGTGCGCCATGCGCGGCCCATCACCATAGGCCTGAACTGCGCCCTGGGCGCCGCGCTGATGCGGCCGTATGTGGCCGAGCTGTCCAAAATCTGCGACACCTATATCTGCGTCTACCCGAACGCCGGCCTGCCCAACCCCATGGCGGACACCGGCTTCGACGAAACGCCCGCCGACACATCCGGCCTGCTGGAGGAATTCGCGCGCGCCGGCCTGGTGAACATGGCCGGCGGCTGCTGCGGCACCACGCCGGACCATATCCGCGCCATTGCCGAGAAGGTCGCCGGCCTGCCCATACGCGTCGTGCCGGACATCCCCGTCAAGACGCGCCTGTCCGGCCTGGAGCCTTTGAACATAGACGCCGACTCGCTGTTCGTGAACGTGGGCGAGCGCACCAATGTCACCGGCAGCAAAATGTTCCTGCGGCTGATCCGCGAGGAAAAATACGACGAGGCCCTGTCGGTCGCGCGACAGCAGGTCGAGAACGGCGCGCAGATCATCGACATCAACATGGACGAAGCCATGCTGGATTCGGCCGTCTGTATGCGGCGCTTCCTGAACATGATCGCGTCCGAGCCCGATATCGCCCGGGTTCCCATCATGATAGACAGCTCCAAATGGGAAGTCATCGAGCAGGGTTTGCGCTGTGTGCAGGGCAAGCCGGTGGTCAACTCCATTTCCATGAAGGAAGGCGAAGAGGCTTTTCTCGAGCATGCCCGGCTGTGCCGCAAATACGGCGCCGCGGCCGTGGTCATGGCTTTCGACGAGCAGGGGCAGGCGGACAACCTGGAAAGGCGCAAGGAAATCTGCGCTCGCGCGTACCGCTTGCTGGTCGAGGAAGTGGGCTTCCCGCCGGAAGACATCATCTTCGATCCCAACGTGTTCGCCATCGCCACGGGCATCGAAGAGCACAACCACTATGCGGTGGACTTCATCGAGGCCACGGGCTGGATCACTAAAAACCTGCCCCATGCCCGGGTGTCCGGCGGCATTTCCAACGTCAGCTTTTCCTTCCGCGGCAATGAAGCCATGCGCGAGGCCATCCATGCGGTGTTCCTGTATCACGCCATCGCGCAGGGCCTGACCATGGGCATCGTCAATGCCGGCCAGTTGGGGGTCTATCAGGACATAGACAAGAAAGTGCTGGACATGGTCGAGGATGTGGTCCTGGACCGGCCCGAGCCGCTGGGCAAGACGGATCCGGCCGATGAGCGCACGCCCACCGAACGCCTGGTGGAGCTGGCGGAAACCATCAAAGGCTCGGGCGGCAAGAAGGAAGAAGACCTGAGCTGGCGCGAGCAGAGCGTGGAGCAGCGTTTGTCCCACGCGCTGGTGCATGGTATCACCACGTATATCGTCGAAGACACCGAAGAAGTCCGCCAAAAGATCGCCGCCGCGGGCGGGCGGCCCATACAGGTCATCGAAGGCCCGCTGATGGACGGCATGAATATCGTCGGCGATTTGTTCGGCGCGGGCAAGATGTTCCTGCCCCAGGTCGTGAAGTCGGCGCGCGTCATGAAGCAGGCCGTGGCGCATCTGATTCCGTTCATCGAAGAAGAGAAGCGCCAGATCGAAGCCGCGGGCGGCGATGTGCGCCCCAAAGGCAAGATGGTCGTCGCCACGGTCAAGGGCGATGTGCACGACATAGGCAAGAATATCGTTACGGTGGTCTTGCAATGCAATAACTTCGAAGTCGTGAACATGGGCGTCATGGTGCCGTGTGCGGAAATCCTCGCCAAGGCCAAAGAGGAAAACTGCGACATCGTCGGTTTGTCGGGGCTCATCACTCCCAGCCTCGAAGAAATGGCCTATGTCGCCTCGGAAATGCAGCGCGACGATTACTTCCGCAGCCGCAAGCTGCCGCTGCTGGTGGGAGGCGCCACCACCAGCCGCGTGCATACGGCGGTGAAGATCGCCCCCAATTACGAAGGGCCGGTCATTTATGTGCCCGATGCCAGCCGCTCCGTGGGCGTGGCCACCAGCCTGATGTCGGACCAGGCCGAGGCGTATCTGGCCGAAGTGGCCGAGGAATACGAGCTCGTCCGCACCCGCCATGCCAACCGCAAGGCGACCCCTCTGGTCAGCCTGGAGCAGGCGCGCGCCGAGCGGCCCGCCATAGACTGGGCCAATTACACGCCGCCGCGGCCCAAGTTCATCGGGCGGCGCGTCTTCAAGAATTACGACTTGTCCGAGATCATCCAGTTCCTGGATTGGACGCCTTTCTTCCAGACCTGGAGCCTGTTCGGACAGTACCCCGCCATACTCGACGACAAAGTGGTGGGCGAGCAGGCGCGCAAGGTGTTCGCCGAAGGCCAGGCGATGCTGAAGAAGATCATCGAAGGCCGCTGGCTCACGGCCAGCGGCGTGGTGGCTTTCTATCCCGCCAACACGGTCAATGATGACGACATCGAAATCTACCGCGACGAATCGCGCACGGAAGTCCTGCTGACCTGGCGCAACGTGCGCCAGCAAACGATCAAGCGCGAGGGCGTGGACAACAAATGCCTGGCCGACTACATTGCGCCCAAGGAAACCGGCATTGCCGACTACATCGGCATGTTCGCGGTGACGGGCGGGCTGGGCATCGAGAAATACGACCAGGCTTTCTTGGACGACAACGACGACTATTCCAGCATCATGCTCAAGTCCATTGCGGACCGCCTCGCCGAAGGCTTTGCAGAATGCCTGCATGCGCGCGTGCGGCGCGACCTCTGGGGCTACGCGTCGGACGAGTCCTTGAGCAATGAAGACATCATCGCCGAAAAATACCAGGGCATCCGCCCCGCCCCGGGCTACCCGGCCTGCCCGGAGCACGTCGTCAAGAAGCCCATGTTCGAGGTCCTGCAGGCCGAAGAAATCGGCATGCGGCTCACCGACAGCTATGCCATGTATCCCGCTTCCAGCGTCTCGGGTTTTTACTTCAGCCATCCGCAGTCCCAGTACTTCAATGTGGGCAATATCGGCGACGACCAGGTGCAAGACTATGTGCGGCGCAGCGGGCGCGACGAAGAAGACGTGCGCCGTACCTTGGCCAGCACCTTGAGGTAGGCTGGGGCTTGCCGATGGACCCAAAGCCCACCGGCCCGGCGCAAGCCGATCAAGCGGGCTCGGCCCGGCGCAAGGCGCTGGGCGACTTCCTGCGCCGCGCCCGCGAGCGGGTGGCGCCGCAAGCCATGGGCCTGCCGGCGGGCGCCAGGCGGCGCACTCCGGGGCTGCGCCGCGAAGAGCTTGCCCAGTTGTGCGGCATCAGCGTCACTTGGTACACCTGGATAGAGCAGGGCCGGGATATTTCCGTATCCCCCGCGGTGTGGGCCAGGCTGGCGGATGTCCTGGGCCTGGCGCGCGCCGAACGCCATTACCTGTTCGAGCTGGCGGAATGCGCCGACCCCGAACATGGCCGCGACTTGATCACGCCGCTGCCCGCCCACCTGGCCGATTGCGTGCACAGCATCATCGCGCCGGCTTACATCCTGGATCGCTGCTGGAACATGCTGGCGCGCAATGCGCCGCTGCTGCATTTGTTCGACGGCTGGCCGGACCGCGACCCGGCTCCCAACCTGCTGCGCTACATCTTCATGGATCCGGCCGCGCGCGAACTCGTCGTCGATTGGGAGCAGCGCGCCAGCCGGGTGGTCGCCGAGTTCCGCGCCGATGCCGGCGCCCACGCGGACAGCGCCGACGTACGCAGCGTGCTCGGCGAACTATTGCAGGCCAGCAGCGTCTTCGCCCACTGGTGGACGCGCCATGCCGTGGTCGACCGGGAAGGGGGCCTGCGGGAATTCAACCATCCCCGTGACGGTTTGCTGCGATATCAGCAGCTTACCTTCCGCCTAGCCACCAGGCCGGACTGCAAGCTGGTCATGTTGCTGGAGAGCGGCCAGGGCCGGAAGTAGGGCCAAGGGCATGGGGCCGGGCCCGGCCGGTTTTCATTATCCGCGGACCCGTCATTGACGGCCATGCAGGTGGTCGCCGGCGCCGGCCGGCAGGCGCGAAAAAGAGATTGCGGAGGCCGCCGTGATCAGCCCTATTACGATGAAACCCCAGATAATGTCCGTCAGCGTCAGTTCCGCGCCGCCGCGTATCGCCATGCTCAGGTTCAAGGTGACCGCCGCGCAGGCCACGCCCAGGCTGATGCCCAGTTGCTGCGCCATGGCCGCAAAACTGCTGGCGCGGCTCATGTCTTCCGGGCCCAGGTCGGCATAAGTCAAGGTATTGACGGCGGTGAACTGCAAAGATCTGAAAAAGCCGCCGATGATCAGGATGGCCGCCATCAGCCAGATCGGCGTGTCGGCGCGGAACAAGCCGCACAAGGCCACGAAGGCGCCCGCCAGCAGCGCGTTGAGGACCAAAACGCGCTTGAACCCGAAGTGCTTGATGATGGGCGTGGCGACCAGCTTCATGGCTATCGAGCCGATGGCGCCGGTGAAGGTGATCATGCCCGCCGAAAAAGGCGACAGCCCAAAGCCCACCTGCAGCAATATGGCCAGCAGGAAGGGGGCGGCGCCCACGGCGAAGCGGCACAAATTGCCCCCCAGCGTGGCGATGGCGAAAGTGGGCGTGCGCAGCAGCTGCAGGTCGATGATGGGGTGGGCGGCGCGCCTGGCATGCCATACATACAGTACCCCGCAGCACAGGCCTGTGGCGATCAGCGCCGCCAGCCAGGCCGGCGGCAAAGAGCGGTGGCCCAGGGCCTCGAAGCCGGAAACCAGCGTGGCCAGGCAGATGCCGCTAAGGATGAAGCCCGGCCAGTCCAGCCGCTGCGGAACGGTAGGGTAGTCGTCGCGGATGTAGTGCAGAACCAGCGCAATGCCCAATATGCCCACCGGTATGTTGATCAGGAATATCCAGTGCCATGACATATAGGTCACCAGGAAGCCGCCCACCGGCGGCCCGATCAGCGGGCCCAGCAGGGCTGGCAGGGACAGAAAGGCCATGGCCTTGAGCAATTCCGCCTTCGGCACTTTGCGCAGCATGATGACCCGGCCCACCGGCACCATCATGGCGCCCGCCAGGCCCTGTGCCACGCGCGAAATCACCAGCTGAGCCAGGTTTTGCGAAGCGGCGCAGGCGATGGAGCTGAGCGTGAAGAGCAGGATGGCGGCGATGAAGACCCGCTTGGCCCCGTAGCGGTCCGCCGCCCAGCCGCTGACGGGAACGAAGACGGCGACCGCCAGCAAATAGCTGGTGATGGCCACATTCATGCGCACCACGCTTTCATCCAGCGAAGCCGCCATGGCGGGCAGGGCGGTGGCCACCACCGTGGAATCCAGCATCTGCATGAATAGCGCGCAGCCGACGATAAACGGTATCATGCGCACGGCGCGGCGCTCGCGTGGAGAAGGCGGGCGGCCGGCCGGCATGGGCGCGGCCGCGGGTGCATCGGAAGGCATCAAATAGTTCTAAACGGCTGGAGTGAAGTAAACTTGGCTTTTCTGGCTCAAGCACATCTGGCAAGCACGCATTATGGCAAAGAATTACGAATCGGATATCACCCGCTTCCTGAAGAAATACAAAACAGAGCGTCCCGACACCGAAGCCCGGCAGCGCGAAGGGCGCGCGCGTCTATGGGACAAGCACATAGACCCGGAAGCCCAGGAAGGCTATCGCGCTGCGCGGGTGCCGCAGAAGCCCTACGTTTATCAAACCAACTAGCCCGTCCGCATGGTCTTGCCCAGAGCCGCGGCGGGGGAGCTCGACGCTTTGGTCGATCCCGAAATAGACAGCACGCCGGACGTGGTCGACAACGTGGCGCTGGCTCGCCTGTACGGCGAGCCTTTATTCAATCTGCCGCAAGACTTGTACATCCCGCCCGACGCGCTCGAGGTTTTCCTGGAAACCTTCGAAGGGCCGCTGGATTTGCTGCTGTACCTGATACGCAAGCAGAACTTCAATGTGCTGGACATCCCCATGGCCGAGGTCACGCGCCAGTACCTGCTGTATGTGGAAGAGATCCGCCGGCACAACCTGGAACTTGCCGGCGAATACCTGCTCATGGCGGCCATGCTCATCGAAATCAAGTCGCGCATGCTGCTGCCGGTAAAGAAAACGGACAGCGGCGAAGAGGTCGACGACCCGCGCGCGGAACTGGTGCGGCGCCTGCTCGAATACGAGCAAATGAAGCTGGCCGCCCAGAAGCTCGACGCCCTGCCGCAATTGGGCAGGGACTTCCAGCGCAGCCACGCCGCCATGGACTTGCAGGTGGGGCAGTTGCTGCCCGAGGTCAGTCCGGACGACCTGCGCGACGCCTGGCTGGACATCATGCGCCGCGCCCGCCTCAACGCCCACCACCGCATCACCCGCGAGCAATTGTCGGTGCGCGACCACATGAGCCAGATTCTGCGCCGCCTTGGCGATGTGCACTTCATGGAGTTCACGGAGCTGTTCATGGAACGCATCCATCAGGGGGACGCGGCCGCCGTCGTCGTCGTGCATTTTCTCGCCATGCTGGAACTGGCGCGCGAATCCTTGCTCGAAATCACGCAGGCCGAACCTTACGCCCCCATCTATGTACGATTGTCATATATACGCGCGGCGGCCTGAGCTGCGCCCTCATTCCGGACGGAGAGCTTTTTGAAAGTCGTTCACACCATTGAAGAACTGCGCGACCAGCTGCGCGGGCAACTGCGGGTGGCCTTCGTGCCCACCATGGGCAATCTGCACTCGGCGCATCTGTCCTTGATGAAAATGGCGCGCCAGCATGGCGACCCCGTCGTGGCCAGTATTTTCGTGAACCGCTTGCAATTCGGGCCCAACGAGGATTTCGACAAATATCCGCGCACTCTGGCCGAAGATATCGAAAAACTGGAACGTGAACGCGATGTCTATGTGCTGTTCGCGCCCAACGAAAAAGAAATGTATCCGGAGCCGCAGAATTTCAAGATCCAGCCCCCGCCCGACCAGGGGGGGATATTGGAAGGGAAATTCCGGCCGGACTTCTTCACCGGCGTCAGCACCGTGGTGCTGAAGCTGTTTTCATGCGTCCAGCCCAGCGTGGCGGTCTTCGGCAAGAAAGACTACCAGCAGCTGATGGTGGTCCGTAACATGTGCCGGCAATTCCAGTTGCCGGTAAGAATCCTGGCGCACGAAACCGTCAGGGATACCGACGGCCTGGCTTTGTCGTCGCGCAACAGGTATTTGCAGCCGGCCGAGCGCGCCGAGGCGCCGCGCTTGTACGCCACCTTGCTGGAAGTCCAGGAGGCGCTGCTGTCGGGCAACACCGATGTGGCGCAACTGGAGGCCCGTGCAGTGCAGCACTTGTCATCGCGCGGATGGGTGGTCGATTACGTATCGCTGCGGCGCCAGCGCGACCTCCTGGCGCCTACTCGGGAAGAGGTCGAGGGGGGCGAGCCGCTGGTGGTTTTGGCCGCGGCGAAACTGGGCAGCACACGCTTGATCGACAACCTGGAAATCTGTAAGAAGTGACAGGAGACCGCCTAATTTTCCTATGACAGAATGCGTCGTCGATCAATAGCCCGGAGACTCCTATGAACACGGCGCATGACCCCTTCCCGCTGTTAACTCCACGCGAGCGCGATGTCATGGACTATATCGCGCTCGGCAAACCCAACAAGATCATCGCCGCCGAACTCGGCGTCTCGCAACGCACCATCGAAGCGCATCGCGCCCGCATATTCCAGAAAATGCGCGTGCGCAACGCCGTGGAACTCGCCCACCGTCTGTTATCGCAACGCCATTATGGCTAGGCGCCCCC
>Ga0180220_1000641_pt1 | contig 34359 bp, 36 predicted proteins | sample eDN5th37CBELigBY_FD_151335 | JGI IMG/M metagenome (GOLD analysis project Ga0180220, IMG submission 151335) | Enriched backyard soil microbial communities from Emeryville, California, USA - eDNA 5th pass 37_C BE-Lig BY (version 2) (version 2) | ecosystem: Environmental > Terrestrial > Soil >... | reverse complement strand
GGCGGCCTCCATCGATGTGGTTATCCGCCGCAGCGGCCCGAACCGATGCGACGGCCAGTCAAGCCCACGAACTTCGCTGCGCAGGCCCGCCGGCCACCTATCTCACGCGGGCCGGACGCCCATAGGGGCTGAGGGGCGGTCAGCCCTCGCCGACGAGCGGGACGAAGCGCACGCCCTCGTGGCGCTCGAGGTGGAGCGTGTCGCCGTGGCGGCGGACGAGCACGAGGCGATCGTCGACGGGCGCGACGAGGCGGCCGCCGTCGGCGAGCTGGGCCTCCAGCGCGGGCGGCACGTGGTCCACGGCCCCGGCGGCGACGTTGATCGCGTCGTAGGGCGCCGCGTCGGGGTACCCGAGGGTCCCGTCGCCGACGATCAGCGTCACGTTGCGCACGCCGGCGGCCTCGAGGTTGCGCGCGGCCAGCCGCGACAGCGACGCGAAGCGCTCGATCGACCACACGCGCCGGGCCAGGCGCGCGAGCACGGCCGCGTGCCAGCCCGACCCGGTGCCGACGTCGAGCACCCGCTCGTCGCCCTGCAGCTCGAGCATCTCGCACATGCGCGCGACCACGTACGGCTGCGAGATCGTCTGCCCCTCGGGCAGCGGCAGCGGCTCGTTGGCGTAGGCGCGGGGGCCGTAGGCGGCGGGCGCGAAGAGCGCTCGCGGCACGGCGGCCATCGCCTCGAGGACCCGATCGGCGATACCGCGACGCCGCAGCTCCGCATAGAGCGCGCGCTCAGCAGCCTCCATCGCGGAACCGACCCTACCGGCGGCGGGGGCGCGGCGTCATGAGCGCCAGCGGCGTGCCCAGCCCGGCGGCCCGCGCGACGGTCGCGATGCGCCGCGCCGGCTGGACGGCGTCGCGCGGCTCGCCGGCCAGGTCGCCCAGGCGCGCGCAGGCGGCGTCGAGATCGTCGACGACGAGCGTGAGGCCCCAGAAGCGGGCCGGCTGGCCGGCCGTGCCGGGCTCGGCGGCCGGCGGGCCGACGACCTCCAGCAGCGCGTCGCCGATCACGTAGAAGGCCTGGCGCAGATGCGGACCCGCGTCGCGGGTGCGCCGCAGGTCGAAGCCGCGCGCGGCCAGCTCCGCGAGCGTGCGCTCCAGGTCCGGGGTGGCGACGACGACGTGGTCGATGCCGATCGCGCGGTTGGGATGCGCGGGCGCCGGGGCGCGCGGGGGCGCGTCGCTGGCGATCGTCGCCAGCCCGTCGATCGGCCCGGACGGCACGCCGCGCAGCGCCCAGCCGGTGATGCCGGTCGCGCCGCCGGCCCCGAGCTGGAGGCGGATCGTGCCGACGTCGCACGCGCCGTCCTCCCCCACGTCGAACCCGAGCGCCGCCCACCGCGCCGGCGGGTCGGCGATCAGCAGCTCGTCGAGCGCCGGGCCGTCCGTCGCTATCGCGGCACCACGCGGAACGCGCCGCGCATGAACGGGTGGACGCGGCAGAAGTACGTGTACGTGCCGGGGCTGAGGTCCTTCGGCGTCTGCCACGTCGTGCGCTGCGCGGTGGCCGCGGCGCGCGGCAGCGGGCCGGTGCCCAGCTCGCCGGAGTCGAAGTCCACCTCGCCGTCGGCGAGCGGGTAGGCGATGCCGGTGCGCTTGTTGCACGGCGCCTTGCACGCGGTGATCGTGTGCCACACCTCGCGCGCGTCGTCGAGGTTGCGGAACGTGATCGAGCCGCCCTGGGGCACCACCGGCGGGCGGCCGGCGGCCATCGGGTTGGACAGGTCGCCGCGCGCGTAGAGGAACCCGTCGATCGTCACCTCGCCGTCGCCGGCGCCGGCCGCGATCGGCGCGCCCGCGCGCAGCCGGCGCGGATCGGGCAGCCCGGCGGGCCCGCCGCCATGGTTGTCGTTCTCGGGCAGGTGGCCGTGGTTGAGCACGCCGCGGCGGTTGAGACGATCGCTGAACGGGTCGATGCCGGTGGTGTCGCCGGGCGCGAACGCGACGGGCATGATCGCCATCGACTCGTACCACGACGCCTTGGACACGTCGTAGGTGCCGCTGACCCTGAGCACGTCGCCCTTGCGCACGTCGACGCGCCAGTCCGGCGGCGTGTTCGTCATCGCCACGTCCCAGGACACCGCGCCGGCGGGCTCGAAGTACTTGGCCTTCGAGCGGAACAGGTTCACGGTGCGCCCGTCGCGCGTCAGCGTCAGGTCCGTGTGGAGGCCGCCCGGATGCAGGTGCCCGGCGGTGTAGACGAGCGCGCCGTCGCGGTCGATCGTCCACTGGTTGCGCTTGAACCCGTCGGCGTACGCGTCGGGGTCGTCGTCGGGGTACGTGTACGTCCCGTCCGTACCGTCGGCCCGCAGCGCGTCGAACACCGGGTAGACGTTGCCGTAGCGGACGTCCATCCAGATCGTGTCGACGTCCTTGATCCGCGCGGCGCGCGGCGACGACGCCGGGACGAAGTCGAGCTCGTAGGTCAGGTAGACCTTCGTCGGGGTCGGCGTCAGGTTGTGGATCATGTAGTTCATGACCCAGACCTGGTCGCGGTCGTAGCGGTAGCCGTAGCCGCGGGGCAGCTCGATGTTCGTCTTCTCCTCGCCCGCCGCGTACGTCGGGTAGTTGTCGACGATCCACACGCCGTGGTGCAGGTGCACGACGTCGACGCCCGGCACCTTGCCGTTCATGTACGTGAGGTTCGGGCGGAAGCCGGTGATGAAGCCGGGCCGGTCGGGCTTGAGGCTGTTGGGCTTGAACTCGATCGTGTTCTGGCCCGGGGCGACGTCGATCGGCCCGTAGCGGTACTTGAGGGTCTCCGCCGACGCCGGCGAGGCGGCGAGCGCGGATGCGGCGGTCGCGGCGAGCGCGAGCAGCAGGAGGCGGCGGAGCATCGGTCGTGCAGTATGGACCACGGGTTCCTCGATCAGCGGCGGTTCGCCTTGCGGGCCTGTCTCGCCGCCTTCGCCCGCGCGCGATCGCGCTTGCGCTGGTGCGCCGACCGGCGGTGATGGTCGGGGCCGTCGGGGTGCGAGGGGTCGTCGACCGGCGCGCGGCGGCGGGCGTCGCGGGCGATCGCGACGCCGATCGCCACGATCACCAGCACGCCGATCAGAACGATCGCGATCTCCTGCAGCCCGGTCATGACCCGACGTCAGTATGGGCCAGGAGGCCGCGGAGCGCCACCGCGTCGGCGGGAGCGAACCCCTCCCAGTCGTTGTTGAAGTACGCGAGGACCTCCGCCTCGGCGCGCAGGGCGTCGATGCGCGCGGCCCATTCGCGCAACTCGCGCGGCGAGTAGTTGCCGCGCCGTCCGCGCTCGCCGTAGTGGAAGCGGACGAGGGTCCAGCGGGCGGTCAGCGGGACGTCGGGCAGCGGCCGGCGGGCGTCGTGGCCGATCACCGCGGCGACGCCGTGCCAGCGCAGCAGCTCCCACACGGGCTCGCGAAACCAGCTCTCGTGGCGCAGCTCGAGCGCGTGGCGACCGGGCGGCAGCTCGTCGAGCGCGGCGGCGAGGCGGTCGTCGTCGCGGTGGAAGCGCTCGGGGAGCTGCCACAGCCAGGGTCCCATGCGCCCGGCCTCGGCGAGCGGGGCGACCCGCTCGGCCAGCCGCCGGCTGGAGTCGGCCACGGTCGTCAGGCGCTTCATGTGGGTGGCGTACCGGCTCACCTTCACCGTGAAGCAGAAGCCCGGCGGGGTCTGCTCCACCCAGCGCGCGACGGCCTCGACCTTCGGCAGCCGGTAGAAGGTGTTGTTGAGCTCGACGGTGTCGAACACCGACGCGTAGTGCTCCAGCCAGCGGCGCTGCGGCAGGCGCGGCGGATAGAAGCGCTCGCGCCAGTCGGCGTACTGCCAGCCGGAGCAGCCGACGCGGACCGGCTTCAGCGCCGTGCCAGCCTCCCGAAGCCGAGCGCCATCGCGAGGTTGCCGGCGCCGGCCGCCCACAGCGCGGCGCGGGCGCCGGGCCGGGTGATCGACGGGGAGGCCGACGCCCACACGGCGTCGGTGGCGATCTCGGTCCCGCGCAGCCAGGCGAGCGCCCACCAGTCGCGCCGCTCGCCGCGAGCCCGCGCGACCGCGTGCGCGGCCGCGAACGTCAGCCAGATCGGCCCGCAGCGGCGGAACAGGGCGCGCGCGTCGGGCGACGGCGGCTCGTGGCCGAGGAGCCTCAGGGTGCGGTCGGGCGCGGCCAGCGCGCCGGCGCCCAGCGCCAGGTCGAAGGCGATCATCCCGCCGTTGATGACCCGGGCCGCGCGGTCGAGGCTCATCCCGCCCGGGACCCTACACTCCACCCACCATGGCGAAGCAGCGACAGGTCCGGATGGAGCAGCGCAGCGCGCTCGCGGCGATGCAGCAGCTCGAGCAGCGCTCCGACGACGAGCTCGAGGCGGAGGCGAAGGCCGGCAAGTACAAGGCGGCGGCCAACGCGATCCTCGGGGCACGGGCCGCCGAGCGCTACGACGCCAAGGCCTCTCGCGAGTACTTCCGCAAGGCGATCGCCGCCGCGCGCCCGCAGGAGCGGATGCAGCTTCGCCGCATGGCCGACGCCTCGCTGGCCCTGGCGGAGCGCCGCGCCGGCGACCTGAAGACCGCCGTCGAGCGCCTCGGGCAGGCGCCGCCGTCCAACCGCCAGCTCCTCCTGCTGCGCCTCATGGGCCTCGTCGCGCCCCCGCCCGGCTCCTCGATCTTCCTGCGCCTGCGCGGCATCCTGCTGCTGATCGGCGCGATCGTCGTGCTCATGGCCATCGGCCTGGGCATCGTCGAGCTGATCGCGCTCCCGTTCGGCGGGATCGGCCTGGGCGGCGGCATCCTGCTCGGCGTCATCCTGGTGATCGTCGTGCTCGGCGTCCTGGCGCTGCTGGGCAGACGGCGACAGCGCCGGGCCGCGGCGGCGAGAGCCGCCGGCTGACGCGCTGCGCCGCGGCGGGCCCGAACAGCATCATCGAGGGCGCGAGGGCGGCGTCCCGTGGCGCGCCACCGCACCCCACAGCACGCCACCTCGCTCCGCACCCCGCGCCGTTGTCAGATCCAGCTCGCTATGCGATCGGGAGACGACAACGGCGCCGCGCGGACCGCGCCCTCGGGTGGCCGCACGCGGCCTTCGATGCCCTCGCTCTCCGGGACGTGTGGCACATGGCAGCCGCTATGCGGACGCCAGGTGCCACACGTGCCCGGGACCGAGCCGCGGGACGTCGCGGACGTCAGCCCTCGCTGACCGTCGCGCGCTCGATCACGACCGGCTCGGTCGGGGTCTCGCCGTCGGTCGGGACCGCCTCGATGCGGTCGACCACGGTCATGCCGTCGCCGGTGACCTCGCCGACGATCGCGTAGTCGGGCGGGAGCTGGGCGTCCTCGGCGGTGACGATGAAGAACTGGCTGCCCGACGTGCCCGGGCGCTCGATCTCGGTCTTGGCCATCGCCACGATGCCGCGCGTGTAGGCGGCGTCGGCGGGCGGGCGCTCGCGGATCGTGTAGCCGGGGCCGCCGGTGCCGTCGCCGGCCGGGTCGCCGCCCTGGACGACGAAGCCGGGCACGACGCGGTGGAAGCCCAGGCCGTCGAACACGCCCTCCTCGGCGAGGTGGGCGAACGACGAGGCGGTGCGCGGCTGGCGCTCGGTGTCCAGCGCGATCGGGATCTCGCCGCAGTTCGTGACCAGCGTGACGGTCACCGCCGCACCCCGCTCGAGCCGCGCGCTCGGGCGCTCCAGGTCGACCGGCTTGGGCTGCGGCGCGGCCACCGTCCGACAGCCCTGCTCGGTCACCGTCGACGTCCCGGTGGCGGCCGCGGTCGTGCCGCCGCCCTCGTCGTCGCCGCAGCCGGCGGCGATCAGGGCGAGGCTGGCAAGCAGGAGCGGTGCAAGGCGGCGCATGGCCGCTCAGGGTACGCGGCGCGCGATCTACGCGGCCGCGCGCGCCGGCGCGCCCACGTCGGCCCGGCGCTTGGGCCGCGACGACGGCACGATCGCGCACACCGCCAGCGCCACGAGCGCGGCCGCGCCGCTCATCGCGAACGCGCTGGTGTAGCCGCTCTCGGCCGGCAGCCCGCTGACGAGCAGGTGCGAGGCCAGCAGCGACGCGGCGATCTGCCCGCCGACGGCGCCGCCGATCGAGCGCATGATCGTGTTGATGCCGGTCGCCACGCCGACCTGCGTCGCCGGCACCGCGGCGACCACGAGGTTGGCCATCGCCGCGAACGCGAGCGCGATCCCGACGCCCAGCAGCGCGGTGCCGAACGCGATCGTCCAGATGTGCTCGTGGGCGCTGGCCAGCACGACGAACGACACGACGGAGAAGCCGGACCCCACCGCCAGCGGGAGGCGGGAGCCGAAGCGCGTCGACAGCCAGCCCGACAGCGGCCCGGCGAACAGCATCACGATCGAGCTCGGGACCATCACCAGCCCCGCCTGGGTCGCGTTGAGCCCGAACCCGTAGCCGGTCGACTCGGGCGCCTGCGTGAGCTGCGGGATCAGGATGAACGAGCCGAACATGGCGAAGCCGATCGCGAACGCGGCGAGGTTGGTCGACCACACGGCGCGGCGCGCCATCAGCGCCATGTCGACCATCGGTTCGGGCACGCGCCGCTCCCAGCCCACGAACGCGAGGGCCAGCGCCAGGCCGGCGGCGATGAGGCCGAGCACGCCGCCCGACGACCAGCCCCAGTCCGGCCCGCGCGACACGCCGACCAGCAGCGTGGACAGCGACAGCGCCAGCAGCAGGCCGCCCACCCAGTCGATGCGCGCGGGCGCGCGCACCGGCGACTCGGGCACGTAGCGCCACGTCGCCCAGGCGGCCACGATCGTCACGCCGAACGCCAGCCAGAACAGCGCCGCGAGCGACAAGTGGTCGACGAACACGCCGGAGAGGACGAGGCCCGCGCCGCCGCCGATGCCGAACGTCGAGCTGATGAGCCCGATCGACTGGGCGACGCGCTCGCGCGGGAACTCGTCGCGGATGATCCCGAACGACAGCGGGAACAGCGCGCCGGCGGCGCCCTGCACGACGCGTCCGGCGACCATTAGCTCGATCGAGCTGGTGCCCACCGCGCAGATCGCCGAGCCCGCCGCGAACAGCAGCAGGACGATCACCAGCAGCCGCTCCTTGCCGAACATGTCGCCGAGGCGCCCGACCAGCGGCGTGGCGACGCTGGAGACGATCAGGAAGGCGGTCAGCAGCCACGTGACCGTCGCCTCCGACACGCCGGTCCGCTCCTGGATCGCCGGGAGCGCCGGGATGATCATCGTCTGCGCCAACGCGAACGACACCGCCCCGATCGCGAGGATCAGCAGGGTGCGGGTCGGATGTTGGCGGGCAGCGTCGGGCGCGGGCGGGGAGGGCGGCATCCGTTGACATTCTAAACAATCTGCTAGCTAGTCATCCGAGCCGGAGACCGCGGGCGATAGCGTCCGGGCCCGATGTCGCGTCCCATCCGCCTGATCGTCAACCCGTCGTCCGGCGGCGGGCGCACCCTCGAGGCCCTGCCCGAGGTCCAGCGCGCGCTCGAGGACCTCGGCCTCGAGCACGACATCCGCACGACCCGCGACATCGAGCACGGTCGCGAGCTCGCGCGCGGCGCGCTCGACGCGGGCGAGATGGCCGTGACGTTCTCGGGCGACGGGCTCATCGGCGCGGTGGCGGGCGTCCTCGCCGGCCACCCCGACGCGCGCATGGGCATCCTCCCCGGCGGGCGCGGCAACGACCTGGCCCGCGTCCTCGGCATCCCCCGCGACGACCTCCCCGCCGCCTGCGCGGTCCTGCGCGACGGCGCGCCCAGGCCGCTCGACGTCGGCATGGTCGGCGACCGCCCGTTCGTCGGCATCGCCTCCTTCGGCTTCGACTCCGACGCCAACCGCATCGCCAACCTCGCCCCGTCGTGGCTGGGCCAGGGCGTCTACGCGTACGCGGCGCTGCGCGCGCTGGGCGGCTGGCGCCCCGCCCGCTTCGAGATCGAGGCCGACGACCTGCCGCCGCGCGAGGTCACCGCCTACAGCGTCGGGCTGGCCAACAACAAGGCCTACGGCGGCGGCATGTACGCGGCCCCCAACGCCGAGCTCGACGACGGCCTGCTGGACCTCGTGCTCGTCCACGACATGCCCAAGCGGCGGTTCCTCACGCAGGTGCTCCCGCGGGTGTTCAAGGGCACGCACGTCGAGCTGCCCGAGGTCGAGGAGATGCGCGTCCACACCGCGATCGTCCGCGCCGACCGCCCGTTCACGATCTACGCCGACGGCGACCCGATCGGCGAGCTGCCGTCCGACTTCTCCGTGCGCCGCCACGCGCTGCAGATCATGGCGCCGGCGCCCGCGCCCGCCGCCCAGTGAGCGCCGCCGCCGTCATCGCCCGCGCCGCGGGCCGCCTGTCGCGCCGCGCCGGCCGCGGCGGCACGTCGCTGCCCGGCAAGGTGCTGCTGCGCCTGCAGCCCGACGCGATCGCCCGGCTCGGCGGGCGGCTACCGCAGGGCTCGGCGGTGCTGTCAGCCACGAACGGCAAGACGACGACCGCCGCGATGGTGGCCGCGATCCTCGAGCGCGGCGGCACCCGCCTCGTCCACAACCGCACCGGCGCGAACATGGCCGGCGGCGTCGCGACCGCGCTGCTCGACGCCCGCGGCCGGGGCGACCTCGGCCTGTTCGAGGTGGACGAGTTCTGGCTCGCCGGCGTCGCCGACCAGCTCCGGCCCCGGGCGCTCCTGCTCGCCAACCTGTTCCGCGACCAGCTCGACCGCTACGGCGAGCTCGAGACGATCGCCGACCGCTGGGCCGGCGTCGTGGACGAGGCGACCCGGCGGGGCAGCCGCCTCGTGCTGAACGCCGACGACCCGCTCGTCGCCGACCTCGGCCGCGACGCGCCGGCCGACCAGGTCACCTACTTCGGCGTCGAGGACCGCTCGCTCGCCCTGCCCGGCCTGCAGCACGCCGCCGACTCCAAGCACTGCCGCCGCTGCGGCGCCCCGTACGTCTACGACGCCGTGCTGCTCGGCCACCTCGGCCACTACCACTGCCCCACCGGCGACGCGGCCCGCCCCGCGCCGAGCGTCCTCGCGCGGGACGTGGCGCTCAACGGCGTGCGCGACGCCGCGTTCACGCTCGTCACCCCCGACGGGGAGCGCCGCGTCGCGCTCCCGCTCCCGGGCCTCTACAACGTCTACAACGCGCTGGCGGCCGCCGCGCTGGCCGGCGTGCTGGGCGCGCCGCTCGACGACGTCGCCGCCGGCCTGGAGGCGGTCGCGCCCGCCTTCGGCCGCGCCGAGACCGTGCGCCTGGGCACGCGGTCGATGACGCTGCTGCTGATCAAGAACCCGGCCGGCGCCAACGAGGTGCTGCGCACCCTCCTGCTCGAGGACGGTGAGCACGACCTGTTCGCGGTGCTCAACGACAACATCGCCGACGGGCGCGACGTGTCGTGGATCTGGGATGCGGACTTCGAGCTGCTCGCCGGCCGCGTGCGGCGCGCGACGTGCTCGGGCACGCGCGCCGAGGAGCTGGCCGTGCGCCTGAAGTACGCGGGCGTCCCGGCCGAGCGCATCCACGTCGAGCCCGAGCTGGAGAGCGGCCTCGACGCGGCGGCCGCCGCCGGCGACGGGCCGCTGTACGCGCTGCCGACCTACACGGCGATGCTGGCGCTGCGCGACGTGCTCGCGCGCCGCGGCGTCGCGCGCAGCTCCTGGGCGGGTGGCGCATGACCGCGTCGACCGTGATCTGGCACGACGTCGAGTGCGGCTCCTACGACGCCGACCTGGCGCTGTGGCGCGAGCTGAGCGCGGACCTCGACGGCCCGGTGCTCGACGTCGGCGCCGGCACCGGCCGCGTGACGCTCGACCTGGCGCGGCGCGGGCGCGAGGTCATCGCGCTCGACGCCGACCCCGACCTGGTCGCCGCCCTGCGCGAGCGCGCCGCCGGCCTGCCCGTGCGCGCGGTGTGCGCCGACGCGCGGGACTTCGCCCTCGACACCGAGGTGGCGCTCGTGATCGTGCCGATGCAGACCCTGCAGCTCCTGGGCGGCGCCGAGGGCCGGCGCGCCTTCCTGCGCTGCGCCCATCGCCACCTGCGCCCCGGCGGCCTGCTGGCGGCGGCGCTGGCCGACGCGACCGACGGCCAGCCGGCCGAGGGCGACGCGCTCGGCGCGCTGCCCGACATCCGCGAGATCGACGGGACCGTCTACGCCTCGCATCCGGTCGGCGTGCGGCGCGAGAACGGCGGCGTCGTGATCCAGCGCATCCGCGAGACCGTCGACCCGCAGGGCGTGCGGACCGCCGAGGACGACGAGATCCGCCTCGACGACCTGGACGCCGCCACGGTCGCCGCCGAGGCCGCGCCGCTGGGCTTCACGCCCCGCCCGGCGCTGGCCGTCGCCCCGACCGACGAGTACGTCGGCTCCGAGGTGGTGGTCCTGTGCCGGCGCTGAGGGTCTGCGCGCTGTACCCCGACGTGATGAACATCTACGCCGACCGCGGCAACCTGCTCGTGCTCGAGCGGCGCTGCGCGTGGCGCGGGATCGGCTTCGAGCTGGCCGGGGCCGGCTTCGGCGACCGGATCGACCCCGACGCCCACGACCTCTTCTACATCGGGGGCGGCCAGGACCGCGACCAGGAGCTGTGCGCGGCCGACCTCGTGGCCACCAAGCGCGACGCGCTCGCCGCCGCGGCCGACGCCGGCAAGGTGCTGCTGGCCGTCTGCGGCGGCTACCAGCTCCTCGGCCACGCCTACGCGCTCGAGGACCGCGAGATCCCGGGCCTGGGCCTCGTCGACCTGCGCACCGTCCGCGATCCCGGCCCGCGCCTGATCGGCAACGTCGCCATCGAGGTCGACCTCGACGGCTCCAAGCGCGTGCTCGCCGGCTTCGAGAACCACGCCGGCCGCACGCTGCTGGGCGCCGGCGAGCAGCCGCTGGGCCGCGTCCTCAGCGGCCACGGCAACGACGGCCGCTCCGGCGCCGAGGGGGTGCGCCGCGGGAACGTGATCGGCACCTACCTGCACGGGCCGCTGCTGCCGAAGAACGCGTGGTTCGCCGACTGGCTGATCGCGACCGCGACGGGCCTGGAGCGGCTCGACCCGCTCGACGACGCGCTCGAGGACGCCGCGCACCGATCGGCGCGGCGCGCCGCGGGGGTCTGAGGACCCGGCGGGCCCATCCGAGCGCCCCGGTAGGATTTCTCGCCCGACCGGGTTCCCCCCACGTGTCCGCCCCGGCCACCCTCGAGTTCGACTCCGTCACCAAGCGCTACCCCGGCGCCGCGACGCCGGTCATCGACGACCTGACCTTCGACGTCCCGGCCGGCGAGATCTGCGTCCTCGTCGGCCCGTCGGGCTGCGGCAAGACGACCGCGATGCGCATGGTCAACCGCATGGTCGACATCACCGCCGGCGACATCCGCATCGGCGGCACGTCCGTGCTCGAGCGCTCGCCCGCGCAGCTCCGGCGCGAGATCGGCTACGTCATCCAGCAGGTCGGCCTGTTCCCCCACCAGACCGTGGCCGAGAACGTCGCCGCCGTGCCGCGCCTGCTCGGCTGGGACCGCTCGCGCATCCGCACGCGCGTCGCCGAGCTGCTCGAGCTCGTGGGCCTCGACCCCGCGCTCGGCTCCCGCTACCCGGCGCAGCTCAGCGGCGGGCAGCGCCAGCGCGTCGGCGTCGCGCGCGCCCTGGCCGTCGACCCGCCGCTGATGCTCATGGACGAGCCGTTCGGCGCGATCGACCCGATCAACCGCGAGCGCCTGCAGAACGAGTTCCTGCGCCTGCAGGGGCGGCTGCGCAAGACCGTCGTGTTCGTCACCCACGACATCGACGAGGCGATCAAGATGGGCGACCGCATCGCGGTGATGCAGACCGGCGGGCGCCTGGCCCAGTACGCGACGCCGGCCGAGCTGCTCGTCGACCCCGCCGACGCGTTCGTCGAGGACTTCGTCGGCGCCGACCGGGCGCTCAAGCGCCTGGCGCTGCTGCGCGTGCGCGACGTCGACCTGTGGCGCGCGCCGCTCGTGCGCGCCGGCGACTCGTCCGCCTCGGCGCGGGCGCGCGCGGCCGAGTCCGAGGTCCCCTACCCCCTGCTCGTCGACGACGACGGCCGCCCGCTGGGCTGGCTCTCGGAGCGTGACCTCGCGCGGCCGATCGTGACGCCGCCGGCCGACTCGGCCCCCGACCCGATCATCGACGCCGACGACGTGCTGCGCGACGCGCTCGCCGAGCTGCTGCAGGCCGGCACGCAGTACGCGCCGGTCGTCGACCCGCGCGGCGCGGTGCTGGGCGTCCTGTCGGTGGAGATCGTCAGCGACCTGCTCGCGGCGGGCAGCACCGCCCAGGAGGCGCCCGCCGACCGCGTCCGGGACGACCGATGACCGCGCTCGTCGCGCAGCTCCAGATCCAGGATCGCGGCGCCGGCTCCGAGCAGAGCTGCGTGGCGAACGACGGGTTCTGCCCCGACTGGATCGTCGACAACCTCGATCGCTACCTGCACCCGCTGTGGCAGCACGTGTACCTGTCGGTGATCGCGGTCGCGTGCGGCTTCGTCATCGCGTTCGCGCTCGCCGTCGTCGCGCACCGGCGCCGCTGGCTCGTCGGGCCGATCGTCGGCGTCACCGGCGTCCTCTACACGCTGCCGTCGATCGCCGTGTTCTTCCTGCTGCAGCCGATCACCGGCCGCGGCGCGCTGACCGCCGTGATCGCGCTGACCGCCTACACGCTGCTGATCCTGTTCCGCAACATCGTCGCCGGATTCGAGAACGTGCCCGCCGACGCGGTCGACGCCGCCCGCGGGATGGGCTTCACCGACCGCCAGGTGCTGTGGCGGGTGGAGCTGCCGCTCGCGGTGCCGGAGATCGTGGCCGGGCTGCGGATCGCCACGACGACCACGGTCGGCCTGGCGACGCTGGCGTTCTTCGCCGGCGCGGGCGGCCTGGGCGGCGAGATCTTCGCCCAGATCACGTTCAAGTCCAACGTGGTGGTGGCCGGCGTGCTGTGCCTGGCGCTGGCGATCGCCTTCGACGTGCTGCTGCTGCTCGGCCAGCGGCTGCTGACGCCGTGGCGGCGCGCCGGGATCGTGGAGGCGGCCGCGCCATGAGCCAGTTCGGCGACGCGATCGACTTCATCCTCCACTCGCGCGAGGCGCGCAGCGGCGGCGCCGAGGTGGGCGGCGCGGAGCTGCTGCCGATGCTGTGGACGCACCTGGAGCTGACCGGGGTGTCGATCGCGATCGCCACGCTCGTCGCCGTCCCGCTCGCGCTGTGGCTGGGCCACATCGGCCGCGGGGAGCTGCTGGCCACGTCGCTGGCGAACGTCGGCCGCGCCGTGCCGAGCCTGGCGCTGATCGCGTTCTTCGTCGCCTACCTCGGCGTCGGCTTCACGAACGTGACGCTCGCGCTCGTGCTGCTGGCGATCCCGCCGATCCTCACCAACACCTACGTCGGCGTGCGCCAGGCCGACCGCGACGCCGTCGACGCCGCGCGCGGCATGGGCATGACCGGCGTCCAGATCGTGCGCCGCGTGGAGCTGCCGCTCGCGCTGCCGCTGATCTTCGGCGGCGTGCGCACGTCGGTCGTCAACGTCATCGCCACCGCGACGATCGCCCCGCTGGCGGGCGTCGTCACGCTCGGCGATCCGATCATCGCCGGCGGCGTGTACGGCGAGGACGGGCGCCTGGGCGCCGCGATCCTCGTCGCGCTGCTCGCCGTCGCCGCCGAGGCGCTGTTCGCGCTGGCCCAGCGCGCCGCCGTCCCGCGCGGCATCCGCTTGACCCAATCGCCCCACAGGAGGCACCGAACCATGAGACGGACCATCCTCGCCCTGCTGGCGCTGCTCGTGCTGGGAGTCGTGGCGAGCGGCTGCGGCTCCGACGACGACGAGGGCTCCACCGGCACCGCCGCGGCGTCCACGGCCGCGACGGCGACGCAGGAGCAGGCCGCGAGCGACGCGATCCAGTCCAACCCCGAGAACGCGTCGACCGAGGTCACCGTCGGCTCCAAGAACTTCACCGAGCAGAAGGTGCTCGGCGAGATCTACGCGCAGGCGCTGGCGGCCGCCGGCTACACGGTCGACACCGAGCTGAACCTCGGCGACGAGAAGACGGCGCTGAAGGCGCTGGAGGACGGGCAGATCGACGCCTACCCGGAGTACACGGGCACCGCGCTGCTGTCGTTCTTCGACGTGCCGACCGACGAGCTGCCCAAGGACCCGGCGGCCGCGTTCGAGCAGGTGAAGGCCGACTTCGAGAAGGACGGGATCGTGGCGCTGCCGCCGACCCCGTTCACGTCGTCCAACGAGGTCGCGGTGACGCGCGAGACGGCTGACAGGCTCGGGCTGACGACGATCTCCGACCTCGAGGAGCACGCCGGCGACCTGGTCCTCTACGGGACGCCCGAGTGCCGCCAGCGGCTGGACTGCCTGCTCGGCCTCGAGCAGGTCTACGGGCTGAAGTTCAAGGACTTCGTGCCCGTCGACCCGGCGCTGCGCCACGAGGTGCTGGAGAACGGCGACGCGGACGTGTCGATCGTGTTCACGACCGACCCGCAGATCGAGCGCAACGACGAGGTCCTGCTCGAGGACGACCAGGGCATGTTCCCGCCCTACAACTCGACGCTGCTGGTCAAGCAGTCGCTGCTGGACGCGGCGGGCCCGGACTTCGCGGCCACCGTCGAGCTCGTCAACCGCGGGCTGACCGACGAGGCGCTGCAGGAGCTGAACGCGCGCGTCGACCTCGACAAGCAGACCCCCGCGGAGGTCGCGGAGGCCTACCTGCGGGAGTCCGGCTTCATCGAGTAGCTACCGCGTCATCGCCCCGAGGAGCCGAAGCCGCCGTCGCCTCGGCGGCTCGGCTCCAGGGCGTCGACCTCCACGATGTCGGGGGTCTCGACGCGCGTGATCACGAGCTGGGCGATGCGGTCGCCGGGCGCGACCGTGAACGTCGCCTCGCGATCGGTGTTCAGCAGCACGACCTTGAGCTCGCCCCGGTAGCCGGGGTCGATCAGGCCCGGCCCGTTGACGACCGAGATCCCGTGGCGGATGGCCAGGCCCGAGCGCGGCACCACGAGCCCGGCGTGGCGCTCGGGCAGCTCGATCGCGATGCCGGTCGCCACGAGCGCGCGCTCGCCCGGGCCCAGCGTCGCCGCCTCGACGGCGTACAGGTCCAGGCCGGCGTCGTCGTCGTGGGCGCGGGTCGGGAGGCGCGCGTCGTCGCGCAGCCGGCGGATCGCCAGCCTCATGCGCTGTAGGCCGCGAACCGGTCGGCGACCGTCGGCGGGACCGTCGCGCGGATGCGCACGCCCTCGGCGGTGTCCTCGCGCTCGAGGTCGCCGGCGACCTCGTGCAGCTCGGCCAGGCGCCCGCCTTCGGCGTAGGGCACGAGCACGTCGATGCGCTGCAGCGTGCGCTTGAACGCGTCCTCGATGCGGTCGCGCAGCTCGTCGAGGCCCTCGCCGGTGACGGCGCTGACGAGGATGCCCTCGGGGTGGCGGAACGCGAGCTCGCGGCGGCGCTCCTCGTCGAGGGCGTCGGCCTTGTTGAGCACGAGCAGCCGCGGCCGGCCGCCGGCACCGATCTCCTCGAGCACGTCGTCGACCGCGCGCAGCATCTCCTCGAGCTCCTCCTCGGGCGCCGAGGCGTCGACGACGTGGAGGATCAGGTCGGCCAGGCGCGTCTCGTCCAGCGTGGCGCCGAACGCCTCGACGAGCTGGTGGGGCAGCTTGCGGATGAACCCGACCGTGTCGGTCAGCAGGTAGCGCTTGCCGGAGATCTCCATGCTGCGCGTGGTCGGGTCGAGCGTGTGGAACAGGCGGTCGCGCACGGCCACCTCGGCGCCGGTGAGCGCGTTCAGCAGCGTCGACTTGCCGGCGTTCGTGTAGCCGGCCAGGGCGATCTGCGGCAGGTGCGCGCGGTCGCGCTCGGCGCGCATCGTGGCGCGCGAGCCCTTCACCTCGGCCAGCCGGCGGCGCAGCGCGGTGATGCGGTTGCGGGCCAGGCGGCGGTCGGTCTCGATCTGCGTCTCGCCCGGGCCTCGGGTGAGCGTGCCGCCGCCGGCCGCGCTGAGACGCTCGAGGTGCGTCCACAGGCCGCGCATGCGGGCCATGTTGTACTGGAGCTGGGCGAGCTCGACCTGGAGCTTGCCCTCGGCCGTGTTGGCGTGGTCGGCGAAGATGCCGAGGATCACCGCGGTCCGGTCGACGACCGCGACGCCGAGCTCCTTCTCGAGGTTGCGCTCCTGGCGCGGGGTCAGCTCGTCGTCGCAGGCCACGACGTTGGCGTCGAGGCGCTTGATCGCCGCCTTGACCTCCTCGAGCTTGCCGCGCCCCAGGTACGTGTTCGGGTGCGGCTGCTCGCGGTGCTGGATCTCCTGGCCGACGACGGCGACGCCCGCGGTGCGCAGCAGCTCGCTGAGCTCGGTGAGGTCGTCGCCCTCGGGCAGGGCGGCGATCATCAGGGCACGCTGACGCGCGCGCCCGGGTCCGGCGCCGTCGGCTGCCGCGTGGCGCGTGGGCGTCGTGCGCCCGTGTCGACCGCGTTCCATCCCCTCTCAGTCTAGGTGCCGGGGATAGCCTTCGGCGCCGTGTCCGCCCCCGCGCTCGCCGATCGCCTGGCCCGCCGCACGCTCGAGCTCGTCGACGTGCGCTCGGAGTCGCGCCACGAGGCGGAGCTGGCCGCCCACGTCCTGGCCGTCCTGCGCGACGCCGGCGTGGCCGCCCGCTACGCCGGCGACACGTGCGTGCTGGCCGGCGCCACCGCGCGCGGCGACCGGCCCCTGGTGCTGCTCGCCGGCCATCTGGACACGGTCCCGGCGCAGGGCAACTGGCCCGGCCGGATCGAGGACGGGCGCGTCGCCGGCCTCGGCGCCACCGACATGAAGGGCGCCGACGCGGTGATGCTCGAGCTGGCGCTGTCGAACCTGGAGACCTCGGTGGACGTCGGCTGCGTGTGGTTCGGCCGCGAGGAGCTGCCGTTCGGCGAGAGCGCGCTCACCCCGCTGCTGGCGCGCGAGCCGGGGCTGGCCACCGCCGACCTCGTGATCGTGATGGAGCCGACGGCCAACCGCGTGCAGCTCGGGTGCCTGGGCAACGTCAACGCGACCTGGACGTTCACCGGCCGCGCCGGGCACTCGGCGCGGCCGTGGCTGGCCGACAACGCGATCCACCGGCTGGCCGAGGGCGTCAGCGCGCTCGCCGCCGTCCCGATGACGATCCACGACTTCGGCGGCCTCGAGTTCCGCGAGGTCGTCTCGGCGACGACGATCAGCGGCGGCGTGGCGCTGAACGTGGTCCCCGGCGAGGCGGTCGCGCAGGTCAACTACCGCTATCCGCCGGGCGTCGCGATGGAGGCGGCCGAGGCGCGCCTGCACGAGTGGTGCGACCCGCACGGCGAGCTGACGATCACCGGCCACGCCCCGTCGGGCCCGGTGCCGCGCGACAACGCGCTCGTCGACGCGCTGGTCGCGCTGGTCGGCGCGCCCGAGCCCAAGCAGGCGTGGACGCCGGTGGCCGAGTTCGGCGCCGCCGGCGTGGACGCGGTGAACTTCGGGCCGGGCGACCCGGCGCTCGCGCACACCGTCGACGAGTCGGTGTCGATCGAGGCGCTGGTGCGCTCCTACGAGGTGCTGGCGGAGCTGCTGTGTCGCTGAACCCGGCGGTCGTCGAGATGGGCACCTACCCGTTCGTGCGGCTCGCCGAGGCGCGCCAGCGGGTCGCCGCGCGCGGCGTGACGCTGATCGACTTCGGCGTCGGCGAGCCCCGCGAGGAGACGCCCGCCTTCATCCGCCGGGCGCTGTGCGAGGCCGTCGAGGCCGAGCCGGTGTCGCCGTATCCGGCCGCGGTCGGGATGCCCGAGCTGCGCGAGGCGATCGCCGCCTGGGTGGCGCGGCGGTTCGGCGCGACGGTCGACCCGGCGTCCGAGGTCATCCCCACCTACGGCTCCAAGGAGGCGATCTACGGGCTCACGCAGATCGCCGCGCGGCCCGGCGAGGTGCTGGCGGTCGCGACGCCGGGCTACCCGGTGCCCGAGCGCTCCGCCGCAGTGGCCGGCGTCGACGTCGCGCTGCTGCCCACGGACGCCGCCGGCGGCTGGCTGCCCGACCTCGACGCGGTCCCGTGGGAGCGCCTGGCGATCCTGTGGGTCGCCTCCCCCGCCAACCCGACCGGCGCCGTCGCCCCGCTGGCCTACCTCGAGGAGGCCGCCGCCCGCTGCCGGGCGGCGAACGCGGTGCTGGCCGTCGACGAGGCCTACGTCGAGCTGTGGTTCGAGGGCGAGCCGCCGCCGTCGGCGCTGCAGCTCGCCGATCGCGACGGCGTGCTGTCGTTCCACTCGCTGTCCAAGCGCTCGTCGATGCCGGGCTACCGGTCCGGGTTCGTCGCCGGCGACCCGTCGCTGATCGAGCTCATGCGCAGGCACCGGCCCAACGTCGGCACCGCGCCGCAGCGGTTCCTGCAGCGCGCGTCGATCGCGGCGTGGAACGACGACGCGCACGTGGTCGAGACCCGCGAGCGCTACGCCGCCAAGCGCGCCGTGCTGCTGCCGGCGCTGGAGGCCGCGGGGCTGCGGCCGGCCGGCGGACCGGCGTCGTTCTTCCTGTGGCTGGCCGTGCCCGGCGGCGACGACGAGGCGTTCGCGGCGCGCTGGCTGGAGCACGGGATCGTGATGGCGCCCGGCTCCTACCTCGGCGCCGGCGGCGAGGGGCACGTGCGCGTCGCGCTCGTGCCCACGGTCGCGGAGTGCGAGCGCGCCGCCGCGCTGCTGCGGGCGGGCTAAGGTCCCCGGGCGATGTCGCGCTCCGCTTCCGCCATCGGCCTGGCCACCATCGACACCGCCTCCGGCGACGTGCTGGAGGTCTTCTACCCCGCTCCCGTCCTCGGCTCCGAGCCCGAGCCGGTCACGCTGACCGCACCGCCGCCCGACGAGCTGCGCGGGGTCCACGGCGAGACGGTCAAGACCGTGATCGCCGACCTCGACGCGCCGCCGGCGCGCGTCCCCGACGCCTACCTGCGCCTGCACCTGCTGTCGCACCGGCTCGTGAAGCCCCGGGAGGTGAACCTGGACGGGATCTTCGGCGTGCTGCCCAACAACGCGTGGACGTCGCGCGGCCCCGTGCCGCTGGCCCGCCTCGACGCGGTCCGCCTGGCGGCGCGCGCGCAGGGCGAGTGGCTCACCGTCCACGGCGTCGACAAGTTCCCGCGGATGGTCGACTACGTCGTCCCCTCCGGCGTGCGGATCGCCGACGCCGACCGCGTGCGCCTCGGCGCCCACCTGGCCGAGGGCACGACGGTCATGCACGAGGGGTTCGTGAACTACAACGCCGGCACGCTGGGCGCCTCGATGGTCGAGGGCCGCATCAGCGCCGGCGTCGTCGTCGGCGACGGCAGCGACATCGGCGGCGGGGCCTCGATCATGGGCACGCTGTCGGGCGGCGGCACCGAGGTCATCTCGATCGGCGAGCGGTGCCTGCTGGGCGCCAACGCCGGCCTCGGGATCCCGCTCGGCGACGACTGCGTCGTGGAGGCCGGCCTCTACCTGACCGCGGGCACGCGCGTGACGCTGCCCGACGGCGACGTCGTCAAGGCGCGCGAGCTGGCCGGCGCCTCCGGCCTGCTGTTCCGTCGCGACAGCACGACGGGCACGGTCGTCGCGATGCCCCGCAGCGGGAGCTGGGGCGGCCTGAACGCGGCGCTCCACGCCAACGACTGACCGCGATCGGACGCGCCGATCGCGCGATACCCAGGCCCGGTCGAGTCTCGCCGGAACGGCCGTAGCGTCGGGCACGACCCAAAGCCCCAAAGCCCCCAGGCGAAAGGAGCATCATGCCCCGCGTCACCGTCGGCGCCGAGAACGGGACCGACATCCAGCTCTACTACGAGGACCACGGCAGCGGCCAGCCGGTCGTGCTGATCCACGGCTACCCGCTGAACGGCGACTCGTGGGAGCGCCAGGAGCGCGAGCTGCTCGCCAACGGCTACCGGGTGATCCGCTATGACCGGCGCGGGTTCGGCCGTTCGAGCAAGCCGACGACCGGCTACGACTACGACACGTTCACGGCCGACCTCCACGCCCTGCTCGACCACGTCGGCGTCGATGACGTCGCGCTGGTCGGCTTCTCGATGGGCACCGGCGAGGTCACCCGCTACGTCGCCCAGTACGACTCGAGCCGCGTCCGCTGCGCGGTGCTGCTCGGCGCGATCCCGCCGTTCCTGCTGAAGACCGACGACAACCCGGAGGGCGTCGACCAGCAGGTGTTCGACGGCATCAAGTCGGCGATCGTCGAGGACCGCTACGCCTACTTCAAGGCGTTCCTCGACGACTTCTACAACGTCGACGAGCTGGCGCCCGAGCGCATCGGCGACCAGGCCTGGCAGGCGTCGTTCAACGTGGCGATCGGCTCGTCGCCGCACGCGACGTACGCGTGCGTCGACACCTGGCTGACCGACTTCCGCGAGGACGTCGCCAAGCTCGACGTGCCGACGCTCGTCATCCACGGCACCGCCGACCGGATCCTGCCGTTCGAGGCGACCGCCAAGCGGCTGCCGGCGCTGGTGGACGGGCTGAAGCTCGTCCCGGTCGAGAACGGCCCGCACAACATCGGCTGGACGTTCCCCGAGGTCGTCAACCCGGCGCTGCTGGAGTTCCTCGGCGAGCACGCCGGGCAGCGGGCCACCGCGGGGTCGGCCGCCCGCGCCGCCTGAGCCGGCGCCTACAGCTCGATCTCGCCGGTGAAGACCGGGACCGCCCACCCGGTGAGGTCGACGTGGAGGTCCTCGCCGACGTCGACGAGGAGCTCACCGCCGTCGAGACGGACCGTGACCGGGGAGTCGCCGCCGCGCAGGACGTGCGCGACGGCGGCCCCGGTCGCGCCGGTGCCGCTCGACATGGTCTCGCCCACCCCGCGCTCGAAGATCCGCGCGCGGATCGTGGCGGCGTCGATCGGCGCGTAGAACGACACGTTCGTGCGGTTGGGGAACAGCGGCGCGCGCTCGATCCCCGGGCCGATCTCGGCGAGGTCGAGCGCGTCGACGGCGTCGGGACCCTCGGGCACGAGGATCGCGCACTGGGGGTTGCCGACCGAGACGAACTGGAAGCGCCGCCCCGCCACCTCCCCGCTGCCGTCGTCGGGGCCGTCCGGGTAGTCCTTGGCGCTGCGCAGCGAGGCGCGGCCCATGTCGACGCGGCAGCGCGTCTCGTCGAGGATCGTCGGGCGGATCTCCCCCGCGATCGTGCGGATCGAGAACTGCCGCTGATCGGTCCAGCCGCGGCGGTGCAGGTACATGATCGCCTCGCGCGCCCCGTTGCCCGACAGCTCCGCCTCCGAGCCGTCGGGGTTGAAGATCCGCAGGTCGGCGACGAACCCGGGCTCGTCGGCCGGCGACAGCAGCAGCACGCCGTCGGCGCCGACGCCGAAGTGGCGGTGGCACAGCCTGCGCACCTGCTCGGGCGTGAGCGGCGCGGGGAGCCGCCCGGCCTCGACGATGAGGTAGTCGTTGCCGAGCGCCTGCCACTTCTCGAACGGGATCGCGGTCATCGGGGGCGGGACGGTAGCTCGGACAGCAGCTCGGCGGCCGCCTCCTCGGGCGAGCGGTCCGTGAGGTCGACCAGCTCGACGCCGGCGAGCTTGCGCATCCACGTGAGCTGGCGCTTGGCGTAGTTGCGGGTGCGGCGCTTCATCGCGTCGACGTCACCGCGCAGCAGGTCCTCGAACCCGAGCGCCTTGCGGGCGGTCTCCGAGGCGCCGGCTGCGTGGGCGGCGCGGACCTCGTCGATCGCGCCCGCCGCGACCATCGCGTCCACGCGCGCGTCGATGCGCGCGTACAGGGCCTCGCGATCCATCGTGACGCCGAGCAGGCGGGTCGGGTGGCGCGTGTCGGCCGTCCAGAGCTGGTTGGGCCCGTCGTCGCCGGGCGGCTCCAGCTCGCCGAGGTCGTCGAGCTCCAGCAGCCGCACGATCCGGTGGGCGTCGGTCGGCGCGACCCGCTCGGCCGCCCACGGCGCGCGGCGGCGCAGCTCGGCGTGCAGGGCGGGCGCGCCCTCGCGCGCGAGCGCCTCGGTCCAGCGGGCGCGCACCTCGTCGGGCGCGGGCGGGCGCAACTTCAGCTCGGTCAGCGCGGCGCGCAGGTACAGGCCGGTGCCGCCGACGACGATCGGCGTGCGGTCGGCGGCGAGGAGCGCGTCGATCTCGGCGTGGGCCAGGCGCGCGTGCTCGGCGACCGAGAAGCGGGCGTCGACGGGGACGAACGAGACGAGCCGGTGCTCCAGGCGCGCCTGCTCCTCGGGGGTGGCGACCCCGGTCAGGACCTCGAGGCCGGCATAGACCTGGAGGGCGTCGGCGGACACGGCGACCGGGTCGTCGCCGGCGGCGCGCAGCCGGTCGGCGAGCGCGATCGCCAGCGCGGTCTTGCCCACGCCGGTGGGTCCGAAGACGGCGAGCACGGTGGGCGGCATCCGCCGCAGTATCGCCGTAGGCTGCCCGGCATGGACGTCTCTGGGAAGACCGTGCTCCTGACGGGGGCGACCGGCGGGCTGGGTCAGGCGATCGCGCGCGCGTTCGCCGCCCGGGGCGCGCGGCTGGTGCTGACGGGCCGGCGCACCGACGTGCTCGAGCCGCTGGCCGCCGAGCTGGGGGCGCGCACGATCGCCGTCGACCTGAGCGTGCCGGCGGAGGTCGACCGCCTCATCGCCGAGTCCGACGATGTCGACGTGCTCATCGCCAACGCCGGGCTCCCGGCGTCCGGGCGCATCGAGCGGTTCACCGTCGAGGAGATCGATCGCGCGCTCCACGTCAACCTGCGCGCCCCGATCGTGCTGTCGCGCGCGCTGGCCCCGGCGATGGCCGACCGCGGCGGCGGCCACATCGTGCTGATGTCGTCGCTGTCGGGGAAGGCGGCGATGGCCGGCGGCTCGCTCTACAGCGCGACGAAGTTCGGGCTGCGCGGGTTCGGCCTGGCGCTGCGCGAGGACTGGCGCGACCGCGGCGTCGGCGTGTCGATCGTGTTCCCCGGGTTCATCCGCGAGGCCGGGATGTTCCACGACGCGGGCGCGAAGCTGCCGCCGGGCGTCGGCACGCGCACCCCGCGCGACGTAGCCGAGGCGACGCTGCGCGCGGTCGAGCGCAACCGCGGCGAGGTGTCGGTCGCCCCGCCGCAGCTCCTCGGCGGGACGATGCTGTCGCAGGTCGCGCCGGAGCTGGCCGCGAAGGTCGCCCGGCGTCTGGGCGCCGGCAAGGTGGCCGGCGAGCTGGCCGACGGCCAGGCCGACAAGCGCTGATCAGCCGCGGGACTCGCCGGCGGGGCCGGCGGGCTTGGCGGTGCCGCGGGCGTCGCCGTCGCCGTGCCCGTTGGCGTTCGCGTTCGCGCGCAGGTCCGCCTCGCCGCCGGGCGTCTCGCGCGACACGACGTTGAGGATCTCGGTCGCCAGGCGCGGCCCGTCGTTGGAGGCGATCGGCGTGGCGGTGATCCGCACGACGACCTCCTGGCCGTCGAGCTCCTCGAGCACGATCCGCGGCCGGTCGATCATCGGCACGTCGAGCTCGTCGTCGAGCATCTTCTGGATGTCGGCGGGCGTCACGCCGGGGCGCAATCGGGCGCGCATGTCGACGGCGTCGGGTTCTCGCAGCGGCGACACCGACACGTTCAGCACGACGCTGTTGGGCACCATGATCTCGTCCTCGCCGTCGGCGAAGACCGTGTAGAGCAGGCCGAGCTGGCTGACGATGCCGTCGACCTGGATGCCGGCGCCCTGCAGGCGCACGCGCTCGCCGACGCGGAACGGCCGCGCGCTCAGCAGGACCAGGCCGGCGAACAGGTTGCCGAGCGTCTGCTGGGCGGCGAGACCGACGATGACGGCGGTGAACGCGCCGCCGACCGTGATCTGGCGGGCCGACACGCCGGCGATCCGCAGCGCGACGACGAGCGCGAGGATGATCGTGGCCAGCCGGATGAGAAAGCCGATGGTGCCCGCGGTCGCGGGATCCATGCGGCGGAACAGCACCGGCCCCAGCGAGCGCCCGACGCCGCGCGCGAACGACCAGCCGAGGATCAGCAGGACGATGACGGTCGCCCACCGCACCGCGGGCGCCCAGTCCGGGCCGACCAGCTCGCGCCGGTAGCTGTAGAGGACGCCGACGGCGACGATCGCCAGCAGCACGACGAGCGTCTCGATCCGGGCGCGCTTGACCGCGCCGCGGCTCAGCTGCCGGGCGAGACCGACCTCCTCCCAGGAGTGGGAGCGGGTCTCGAGCATCTTGCGCATCCGTTCGCGGGGCATCTCGGGGTGGAGTCGAGGCACTGCGGTAATCGTGCCCGGCGGGCGCCGGGCGAAACGGCGCCCGGCACGAGCGCCGCGGCGCCATCATCCCTCCAACGTCGCGCGCGGCGGGGATGTTGCGGTGATCCGCGCGCCGGCCTGTGTGCGTCAGCGCACGCAGCGTCCGCCGGTCAGAACAGCGCCTCCTGGATCGGCGCGGGCTCGCGCGGCCGCCGCGGCGGCGCCGGCGGGCGGGGCGACCGGAACGGCCGCGCCGCCCGGCCCGCGCGCACGAGAGCGGTGAGGCGCTCGCGCTCGGCCTGCGGCGCGTACGCCCCGCGCGCGTACAGGCGCTCGTAGCGGGGCACGAGGTCGGGCCGGTACGCGCGCAGCCAGTCCATGAACACGTGGCGCACCTCGCCGCGCAGGTGCAGGGCGATCCCGGTCACCGCGGTCGCCCCGTTCTCGGCGGCGAGCTCGAGGATGCGCTCGACCTGCGCCGGCGCGTCGTTGATCCCCGGCATCAGCGGCGCGACCAGGATCGAGCACGGGATGCCGGCCCGGTTGAGCTCGCCGACGGCCTCCAGCCGCGCCCGCGGGTGCGGCGTGTGCGGCTCGCTGGCCCGCCACGCCTTCTCGTCGAGCGTCGGCACCGAGAACGCCGCGCTCACGTCCGCGACCGCCGCCACCTCCCGCAGCAGGTCCAGGTCGCGCAGCAGCAGCGGCGACTTCGTCAGCACCGAGCACGGGTTGCGCGCGTCGCGCAGCGCCTCCCAGATGCCCGGCATCAGCCGGTAGCGCCCCTCGACCCACTGGTACGGGTCGGTGTTCGTGCCCATCGCGATGTGCTCGCCCTTCCACGACGGCCGCCGCAGCTCCGCCCGCAGCACCTCGGGCACGTTGACCTTCACGACGATCTCGCGCTCGAAGTCCCGCCCCGCGTCGAGGTCGAGGTACGTGTGGGTGGGCCGGGCGAAGCAGTTGTGGCTCACCACGCCGTTGGCGATGAAGTCGCCCGTGCCGGTCGTGATGTCGTAGAGCGGCAGCTCGACGCCCAGCGCCCTGACAGACTTGACGCCCAGTTTCGGCGGCGCCTTCAGCGCACGCCCGTCGAGCCAGCATTTCCGGCGGATCGCCGGGTCTGTGAGATGGAAGAACCGCAGCTGCTCGCTGAAGCCGCCGCGGACCCTGACGTACCGCAGGGGTCGGTCCGAGCGCCCTTCGACCACGGCGTCGAAGCCCAACCTGGCGAGGCTCGTCGTCGTGCGGTCGATGATGTCCTCGTCGCAGTTCGCGATCCGCAGCGCGTCGGCGCCACAGCTGCCCTCGGCGTCGAAAATGCCGCCGAGGAAGCCCCGCTGCCAGCTCTCCGACGGGTCTCCCGGCCACTCCACGAGTCCGCGGATTCGCTCAACGGCGTCGCGGCGCTGGGTCCGCACCGCATAGGACCGCTGCGTAGTCGCCGTTCCGTTGTGAAAGAGGAAACGGTCGGTCTCCACACCGAGCGCCGACAGGTACTGCTGCGCCCGCTCGAGCGCTTCCTCGTCGCACAGGGCCAGACGGAACCGATGGACCGGGGACGGGCGACCGTTCGCGCGTTCGTACTCGTACGAGCCGAGCGAACCGTCACCCCGCACGATGCCGCAGACGTACCCGCGTCGGTACTCGTCGTCGATGATCGGCCCCGGCAAGAACTGCCCGGGACCGATAAGCCGGTTGTTGGTCGTCAGGTGCGGGCGCTGTCCCGACGGGTCGTCGACGACGAACTTCCAGCCGCGGTCGGTCAGGAAGCGGTGGTCTGCGCTGGCGATCAGCTCGGTGCCGTCCTGGAGCGTCACGCGGTAGGCCGGCTTGATCGTCGACCAGTGGTCGACGACCTCGGTCGGGACGAGCCGGCGGTAGCGCCCGCGCATCTCGGTGCCGATGATCCGGTCCCCGGGGCGAAGCTCGGCCAGCGGGCGCGTCCGGCCGTCGGCCATGAGGATCGGGGTATCGCCGGCCAGGCAGTAGACACAGGCATGGGTGCAGCCGCGGTACGGGTTGATCGTCCAGCGGAACGGGACCTGCGAGGCGTCGGGCACGCGGTTGAGCGCCGACTTGGCGTGGACCTCGTAGAAGCGGATGTCCATCGCCTCGGGGGCGTCGAAGTGGCGCACGACGGCGCCCTCCCGGTAGCCCGGGAGACGCGCCTGCTCGACGGCCTCGACGGTCTGACCACTCCATCGCACGAACGTATGTTCGCATACGCTGCGGATGAACCGCGCGGACGGCGACCCGAGCGTCAGCCGGCGAACGCCGCGCGGAACTCCCGCGGCGACATCCCGTAGGCCGCGCGGAACACGCGGCTGAAGTGCGACGCGCTCACGAACCCCCAGCGCACCGCGATGTCGAACACCGGCACGCCGGCCAGCGCCGGGTCGAGCAGGTCGCCGCGGCAGCGCTCCAGCCGGCGGTCGCGGATCGACTCGCGCACGGTCGTCCCCTCGGCGGCGAACAGCTTGTCCAGATAGCTGCGCGAGATGTGGTGGGCGCGGGCGATCTCCTCGGGCCCGAGCGCCGGGTCGCCCAGCCGCTCGTCGACGAAGGCGGCGATCCGCCGGCGCAGCACGTCCGCGCTGCGGACGACCCGCGGCTCCTCGGCACGAGACCCGTCCTCGGCGTACAGCGCCCGCACGAGCTCGACGAAGCTGTCGGCCACCAGCGCGCCGCCCTCGGCGATCGTCCCGTCCCCCAGCCCGTCGAACAGCTCGCGCAGGTAGCGGCCCACCAGCCGGGCGACGCCGCGGTCGGCGTCCAGCGGATCGGCGGTCCGCGCGCAGATGCGGTCCACGTGCGGGCCCAGCAGACCGACCGGGATCTCGACGATCAGCGACTCGAACGGCTCGGGCGGCTCCAGCGCGTACGGCGCCGACGACTGCCACGCGACGATCTGCCCGGGCCCGGCCACGCCGCGCCGGCCGTCCTGGGCGACGACGCAGCGCCCGCGCTGCTGGAGCATCACGTGGACGATCTCGGGGTCCCCGGCCCGGATCCAGCGCGGCGAGCGGTGCACGGCCGACGGGTCCGAGCGCATGCGGTACAGGTTCAGCGCGCCCAGCTCCCAGCGATCCAGGCGCGCCGAGAACGGCCGCGGGTCGCGCGGCGCGACGCTGAACGGCTCGAACACCCGCGCCGACACCTCGGCCCACAGGTCGAAGCGCTCGTGCGGGGGTGCGACCTCGGTGTCGACGACGAAGGCCAACCCACCCTCTCCTGCGGCGGATGCTACCGAGGGGTGCTCAGGCGGCGGCCGCGAGGGCGCGCGAGGCCAGCGCGGCGCCCTCCGACAGCGCGCGCAGCTTCGCCCACATCACCGTCGGGTGGGTCCGGCGCAGGTACGGGCCCTGGGCGAACCCGCAGTCGGTCGAGGCGAGCACGTTCGCGGGCCCGACCAGGCGCGCGACGCGCTCGATCCGCTCGGCGACGAGCTCGGGATGCTCGACGACGTTGGTGGCGTGCGAGATGACCCCGGGCGCGATCTTCTTGCCCGCCGGCAGCTCGACGTCCTCCCACACGCGCCACTCGTGCTCGTGGCGCGGGTTGGCGTTCTCGAACAGGTACGTGCCGGCGTTCACCTCGAACACGAGCGGCAGCACGTCGCGCAGCGCGATGTCGTTGGTGTGCGGGCCGTTCCAGCTCCCCCAGCAGACGTGGTAGCGCACGCGCTCCGGTGGGATGCCCTCCAGCGCGTGGTTGAGGGCGGCGATCCGCGGGCGGGCCCAGGCGACGTAGTCCTCCATCGTCCCGGGCGGCACGAGCACGTCGTACATGAACGGGATGAAGGCGTCGTCGACCTGCAGGTACAGGCCGGCGTCGACGATCGCGCGGTACTCCTCGCGCAGCGCCTCGGCGATGCCCATGAGCGCCGCCTCCTCGCTGCCGTAGTGCTCGTCGACGAGCGTCGGGAAGCAGCTCGCCGGCGCCACGACGGGGAGGAATCCGTCGCGGACGCCGGCGCTCCGGAGGGCCGAGGTGAAGTTCTCGATGTCGCGGGCGATGACGTCGCCGCCCGTGTAGCGGACCGGGCCGACGCACGCCCACGTGCCGCCCGGCTCCTCGTAGTCGCCCTGCTCCTTGCCGAAGTACTCCGCGTAGAACTCCGGGAAGCGCTCCCAGTCGGTCGGGACGAGCGCGTCGTCCTCCTGGCGGCCCTCCCCCGCGTCGCGCATGCTCGTGCGCCACTGCGGGCGCAGCTCGAAGCCCTCCAGGCGGCGGTAGACGTAGTAGTTCCACGACGACTTGCCGTACTCGCCGTCGCTGACGACGTCGATCCCGGCGTCGCGCTGCCGGCGCACGACCTCGTGCACCGCGTCGCGCAGGCAGCGCTCGTAGGCCGCCTCGTCGTAGGGCTCGCCGGCGTCGATCCTGCGCATGAACGCGATCAGGTCGTCCGGGCGGACGAGACTGCCGACGTGCGTGGTGAGGATCCGGTCCGCAGGCATCGCTGCGGCGACGATACGCCCCGTCGCGGGCGCCGGCTTGCCCCGGTCCCTCCACCCCTTGCCTGCGCGCGCACAGCGCGCGGGCGGGATCAGCGCAGCGCGAGCGCCGACAGCAGCGACATCTCGCCGGTCAGCGTCTGCGACGTCGCGCCGGTGATCTCGACCGGGACGATCTGGCCGGGCTGCGCGATCCCGGAGAAGTTGACGACCTTGTTGTGGCCGGTGCGGCCGCGCAGGCGGTCGGGGTCGTGGCGCGACGGGCCCTCGACGAGCACGTCCATCGTGCGCCCGACGAACCGCTGGGCGCGCTCGTGCGCGCGCCGCTGCACGACCTCGACGAGCCGCTGCATCCGCTCGACCTTCTCCTCGTGCGGCACGTCGTCGGGCAGCTCGGCCGCCTCGGTGCCGCGGCGCGGGGAGAAGATGAACGTGAACGCCCCGTCGTAGCCGACCTCCTCGACGACCTCGAGCGTCTCGGCGAAGTCGGCCTCGGTCTCGCCCGGGAACCCGACGATGATGTCGGTGGTCAGCGCCACGTCGGGGACGTGCTCGCGGATCAGCGCCACGCGGTCCATGTAGCGCTCGCGCGTGTACGTGCGGCGCATCGCCTTCAGGATCCGCGAGTTGCCGGCCTGCAGCGGCAGGTGGATGTGCGGCATGACCGCGTCCAGCTCGGCGTGCGCGCGGATGACGTCCTCGCGCATGTCCTTCGGGTGCGGGCTCGTGTAGCGGATGCGATCGAGGCCGTCGATCTCGGCCAGCGCGTACAGGAGCTGCGAGAAGCTCGCGCGCTCGGGCCGCAGGTCGCGCCCGTAGGCGTTGACGTTCTGGCCCAGCAGCGTCACCTCGCGCACGCCGTCGGCGACGAGGCGGCGGGCCTCCTCGACGAGCTCGCCCAGCGGCCGGCTGACCTCGCGCCCGCGCGTGGACGGGACGATGCAGTACGAGCAGCGGCAGTTGCAGCCGACGCTGATCTGCATCCACGCCTGGAACTCGCGGGCGCGGCGGGCCGGCAGGTGGCCGGTGAAGCCCTCGAACTCGAAGTAGCCCTGGGCGCTGAGCGAGTCGCTGGTGAGGAACTCGGCGAGCTTGTGCACCTGGCCGGGGCCGAACGCGACGTCGACGAACGGGAACTGCCGGAAGACCTGCTCCTTGACCGACTGGGCCCAGCACCCGCCGACCCCGATGATCCGCTCGGGGTCGCGGGCCTTCAGCCCCTTGGCCTGGTTGAGATGGGCGATGAAGCGCTCGTCGGCCTTCTCCCGGATCGAGCAGGTGTTGAAGAGGATCAGGTCGGCGTCCGCGGCCTCGCGCGCCTCGGCGTACCCGAGCGACTCGAGCATGCCCTTCATGCGCTCCGAGTCGTGCTCGTTCATCTGACACCCGAAGGTGGTGACGTGGTAGCGCTTGCCGGTCATCGCGACCATGAAGCGTAGGGTCTCGCATCCGCGGCGGCAGCCGCCCGCCGCACCCGCGGGCGACGAGCGCCGGCGCGCCACGTCGTGAGACACGCGCGTCTCGGTCCTGGTAGCGTCGCGCCGAGTGAGGCCGGGCCGACCGATCGCCATCCTCGTCGCGATCGCGGCACTGCTCCTCCCCGGCGTGGCCGAGGCGGCGCCGTTCTCGCCGGGGCCCGGCTCGCCGTACGCGACGCCGAGCGCCGCCTCGCTGGCGACGGCGGACTTCACCGGCGACGGCGTGCTGGACCTCGCGGCGACCGGGACCTCGGCGAACTTCGTCTACTCCTTCCTCGGCGACGGCGCCGCGGGCTTCTCCCCCGCCCTCGGCTCGCCCTTCACGTTCCTCGGGTTCGAGCCCTCGGGCATCGCGGCGGGCAGCTTCGACGCCGACGGCGACGTCGACCTGATGCTGGGGACGGCGGACGCCTCGACGCCCGACGTCCTGTTCGCCGCCGGGGACGGCAGCGGGGCGTTCGCCGACGCGGGCACCACGGCGGCGCAGCCGACGTCCAACGACGTCCGCGCCGGCGACATCGACAACGACGGGGATCTCGACGTCGTGGCGTCGTCGAGCACGACGTTCCTGTCGATCCTGCAGAACAACGGCTCCGCGACCTTCTCCACCAGCACCGCGCTGCTCTCCGCCACCGTCGTGCGCATCGCGCTGGCCGACTTCGACGGCGACGGCGACCTCGACATCGCCGCGCTGGGCTCCGCGGGCCTGGAGATCCTGCTCGGCGACGGAGCCGGGGGCTTCACGTCGACCGGCCTGCCGACGCCCGCCGGGCTGCAGGCCAACGGCCTCGCGGTCGCCGACTTCGACGGCGACGGCGACCCGGACGCCGCCGCCACCACGCGCGTCACCGGGCAGCTCACCGTCCTGCTGAACGACGGCACCGGCACGATGACCGCGCTGCCGTCGGTCCTCATCGACGCCGCGGGCCTGGCCGGCAGCGTCGCCCGCGACTTCGACGGGGACGGACACCAGGACCTCGTCGTCGCCAGCCAGACCACGAACCTCCACGTGCTGCTCGGCAATGGCACCGGCACCTTCACCGCGGCGTCCGGCTCGCCGCTCACCATCGCCGCCGGGGTCGGCAGCCTCGTCGCCGCCGACTTCGACGGCGACGGGCATCCCGACCTCGCCGGCGTCAGCGCGACCAGCCTCGTCGTGTACCGCAACGACTTCGTGTGGCCGACGCCCGCGCCCCCCGCGCCCGCGCCCGCGCCGGCCCCCGTGATCGACGCGGTCTCCCCGGCCGAAGGCCGCGTCGCCGGCGGCGAGCCGGTCGCGATCAGCGGGCAGAACTTCGGGGGCGTGGAGCGCATCTGGTTCGGAGACGTGCCCGCCACCCACGTCCACGTCGAGCGCTTCGACCGCCTCGTCGCCATCGCGCCGGCCCACGCCGCCGGCAGCGTCCACGTGCGCGTGCAGACGGCGGCGGGCACGAGCGCCGCCACCGATCGCGCGCGGTACCGCTACGTCGAGGCGCCACGCCCGCAGCCGCCAACCGACCCGACGCCGCCGCCGCCGGCGCCCAAGACCGCGCCGACCGCCGAGCGCTGCGTCGTCCCGCCCCTGCGCGGCCTGCGGCTGTCGGTCGCGCGCACGCGACTGAAGCGGGCCGGGTGCGCGCTGGGCAACGTCCGCCGCGTGCGCGGCGCCCGCACGCCGCGCGCCCGCCGCGTGATCCGCCAGCGGCCCGCCGCGGGGCGCGAGGAGCCCGCCGGCCGCCACGTCGCGGTGACGGTCCGCGCCACGCGCCGGTAGACCTCCCCGCGTGACGTCCGCCGATCCCGCGCTCGACCGCGTCCTCGAGGCGCTCGCCGTCGTGCGCGCGGCGCATCCCGACCGGTCCGTCCTCGTCGCGGTCGACGGGCGCAGCGGCGTGGGCAAGTCGACCCTCTGCGAACGGCTGGCCGCGCGCGTCGGTGCCGCGCACGTCGACGGCGACGACTTCTACGCGGGCGGCGACGCGGCCGCGCTCGCGGCGCTGGCGCCGCCCGAGCGCGCGGCCGCCGTGATCGACCTGCGACGGCTGCGGGCGGAGGCGCTGGAGCCGCTGCTGGCGGGCCGGACCGCGCGCTGGCGCCCCTTCGACTGGGACGCGGGCGCCGGGTTCGCCGCCGAGCCGGTCGTGTGCGCGCCCGCGCCCGTCGTGGTGCTCGACGGCACCTACTCCGGCCGGCCCGAGCTGGCCGACCTCGTCGACCTCCCGGTGCTCGTCACGCTCGACGAGCGCGAGCGGCTGGCCCGGCTGGCCGCCCGCGAGGGCGGCGACCTCGGCGACCCCGAGTTCGCCCTGTGGGAGGCCGCCGAGGACCACTACTTCGCGGTCGTGCGGCCTCCCGAGTCGTTCGACCTGGCGCTGCCCGGATAGCCCAGCGCGCGGGCGGCGTCGAGCGCCGCCGAGCCCTCGTCGATCAGGCGCACCGCGTCGGCCAGCGCGTCGCCGTGGCGCGCGGCGCGCCCGGGCGGCAGGGCGGGCCGGCGCGGCGGCGCCATCTCGGAGGGCGTGATCACGATCGCGGCGTCCAGCCGCAGCAGGCGCAGGCCCAGCACCCGTCCGCGGATCGACGCCTCGACGACGACCGCGTCGGCGGATCGCCACGTGGCGCTGGGCCGGATCACGATCCCGGGGATTCGCGGTCCGGCGCCCCGCGGCGCCGCAGCGACGACACCACGGCGCTCCCGGCGGTCAGCCCGACGAGTCCGCCGATCGCGGCCAGGCCCGGCTTGAGCGCCCGGGGCAGCGCCTCCTTGACGGGGTCGACCACGCGGCGCTCCCAGTGGCTCTTGCGGTGCGGCAGGTGCATGGCGGCTCCTCTCAGTTCCTCGACGCCCGCTTGATCGCGGTGATGAGCTCGGCCTTCGTCATCGACGTCCGCCCGGCGATGTCGATCGCGGCGGCGAGGTCGAGGAGCTCCGGCTTGTTCAGCGCGTCGAGGTCGCCGTTGGCGCCGGCGTGGTGCCCGGCCTCCGCGGCCAGCTCGGTGGCCTGGCGGTGCGCCTCCGCGGCCGCGGCGCGCGCCGCCTCCTCCGCCTCGTCGGCGATCTGTCGCGCCTCGGCGAGGCGGTGCGTCGCCTCGGCCACCATCTGCTCGGCGCGCTGCTGCGCCGCCGCGGCACGCTCCTCCGCGGCCTGCGTGTCGGCGGCCGCCCGCTCCTCGGCCTCGCGGACGTGCGCCTCGGCCTCGGCCCGGGCCTCCGTGCGCGCGCGCTCGACCTGCTCGTCGGCGGCCCGGCGCGCCTCGGCCACCCGATCGTCGACGGCGCGGGACGCCTGCTCGCGGACCTGGCCGACGTGGGCGCGGGCGCGCTCGCTCACCTGCCTGGCGTGATCGGAGCGCTGCTTGGACTCCTGCGCCGCGGCGAGCGCCGCGTCCTCAGCCTGCTGCGCGCGCTCGGCCGCCGCCCGGGCGCGGTCGAGGCGAGCCTCGACCGAGTCTCCCCCGGTCGGCGCGGCGACGACCGCCTTCCCCGCGCGCCGCGCGGGCCTCACCGCCCGCGACAGCAGCCACGCCGCGTTGGCGGGCATCTCCTGCAGCCCCGTGCGGCTGCGCTCCACGAGCCATCGGCCAGGGTGTGCACGTGACATCGACCCGTCTCCTCTCCCGCGAACCGTGAGCGCGACTACCCGGGCGCGTGACCCACAAACGCCCTGCACACGCCCGGTTTTCACACCGGGAAATGGAGGATCGGGACGCCGGCTCGCGCCTAGCCGATCGTGTCGCCCGCCAGGCCGCGCCGCTGGGCCTCGTCGACGCTGACGATCTCGCGCCCGAGCGGGAGGAAGGAGACCGGGATCAGCTTGAAGTTCGCCAGCCCGAGCGGGATGCCGATGATCGTCAGGCACAGGAGGATGCCCGTGATCAGGTGGCCGAGCGCGAGCCACCAGCCGAACAGGACGACCCACAGGACGTTGCCGATCGCCGAGCCGGCGCCGGCGTCGGCGCGGCGGACGACGACCGACCCGAACGGCCACAGCGCGAACAGCGCGATGCGCAGCGCGGCGATGCCGAACGGGATCGTGACGATGAGGATGAAGCAGACGAGCGCCGCCAGCGCGTAGCCGATCGCCATCCACAGGCCCGCGAGGACGAACCAGATGATGTTGAGGATCAGGCGCATCGGCGGCCCGCGCGCCTAGCTGTAGGCAGCAGCAGTCTTGTTTCTCTCGGCCAGACGCTGGAAGGGCGTCTGGCCGTTGAGTGACCGGTGCGGGCGTCGTGTGTTGTAGCGCTCTAGGAAGGCGGGCAGCGCCGCGGTCCTGGCGCG
>Ga0180220_1000640_pt1 | contig 34376 bp, 30 predicted proteins | sample eDN5th37CBELigBY_FD_151335 | JGI IMG/M metagenome (GOLD analysis project Ga0180220, IMG submission 151335) | Enriched backyard soil microbial communities from Emeryville, California, USA - eDNA 5th pass 37_C BE-Lig BY (version 2) (version 2) | ecosystem: Environmental > Terrestrial > Soil >... | reverse complement strand
GGCATTTCTCCTCAGGCTCATATCGATCCGACCGCCGCCATCGAGCCGGGCGCCATCATCGAGGCTGGCGCGGTCGTTGGCCCGGACGTTGCCATCGGCTCGGGCACGGTCGTCGCGCCCAATGCGGTGATCGGTGCCTCGTGCCGCATCGGCCGCGACAGCTATATCGGCCCGAATGTCGCCGTCCAGTACGCCCTGATCGGCAATCGCGTCATCATCCATGGCGGTGCGCGCGTCGGCCAGGACGGGTTTGGCTTCGTTCCGGGTGCCAAGGGCCCGGAGCGCATGCCGCAGATCGGCCGTGTCGTCATCCAGGACGATGTCGAGATCGGCTCCAACACCACCGTCGATCGCGGCGCCATGGCCGACACCATCATCGGCGAGGGCACCAAGATCGATAATCTCGTCCAGATCGCCCACAATGTGCGCATCGGGCGCGGTTGCGTGATTGCCGGCCAATGCGGCATTTCGGGCTCGGTCACGCTGGGCGACTTCGTCATGCTGGGCGGGCGGGTCGGCATCGCCGACCACATCACGGTGGGCGATCGGGTGCAGGTGGCGGCCTCCTCGGGCCTGATGTACGACATTCCCGCCGGCGAGCGCTGGGCGGGCATGCCGGCGCAGCCGATGCGCGACTTCTTCCGCGAGCTTTCGGCCATCCGTGCATTCACCAAGTCTTCGAAGGGGGATAAGAATGGCTGACGTTGCCGGTACCGTGCTTGAAGCGGTCGATATCCAGGAACTGCTCAAGCTTCTGCCGCATCGCTATCCATTCCTGATGATCGACCGCATCGTCGAGATCGACGGCGACGATTCCGCTGTCGGCGTCAAGAACGTCACCATCAACGAGCCGCATTTCCTCGGCCATTTCCCCGGCCAGCCGGTGATGCCGGGCGTGCTCATCATCGAGGCCATGGCACAGACGGCCGGTGCCATCTGCATTCGCCTTGCCAATGCCGACAAGCCGTCGCTGGTCTATTTCATGACCATCGACAACGCCAAGTTCCGCAAGCCGGTGGTGCCGGGGGATCAGCTTCGCATTCATGTGCGCAAGATCAAGAAACGCGGCAATATCCTGAAATTCGCTTGCGAAGGTCTCGTGGACGGCGCAAAGGTCGCCGAAGCCGAAGTCTCGGCGATGATGGTCGAGAACGACTGACGAGGTCCAATGGAAAACCAGACGATCATACATCCGTCCGCCGTCGTCGAGAGCGGTGCCCGGATCGGCGAGGGCGTGCACATCGGCCCATTCTGCCATGTCAGCGCGGATGCGACGATCGGGGATAATGTCGAGCTTGTCGGCCATGTGTCCGTGCTCGGCGCCACCACCATCGGTGCGGGCAGCAAGGTGTTTCCCATGGCGACGCTGGGCGCTCCGCCGCAGAACGCCAAGCACAAGGGCGGGCGCACCACGCTCATCGTCGGCGCCAACTGCACGATCCGTGAAGGCGTGACGATGCACACCGGCACCGACACCAGTCGTGGCGAGACCATCGTCGGCGAGAACGGCAATTTCCTCGCCTATGCCCATATCGCCCATGATTGCGTGGTCGGCAGCAATGTCACCTTCGCCAACGGCGCGACCCTCGGCGGCCATTGCGAGATCGGCGACAACGTCAATATTGGCGGCCTGACGGCCGTGCATCAGTTCGTGCGCATCGGCAACAACGCCTTCATCGGCGGCTGCTCGGCCGTGGTGGGCGATGTCATTCCGTTCGCCATCGCCGTGGGCAACCGTGCCAAGCTGCGCGGTCTCAACATCGTCGGTCTCAAGCGTTCCGGACTGCCGCGCTCGGAAATCCATCTGCTGCGCCATTGCTACCGCACGCTGTTCGATCCCAGTCGGCCGGTTGCGGAGAACATCGAAACCGCCAAGGCCGAATTCGGCGGTTCGCCGACCGCTCTCAAGATCATCGACTTCATCGACAGCCGGGGCAAGCGCCACTATACGGTGCCGCCGTTGAGGAGCGGTGGCGGCGATGACAGCGATGACGAGGACTGAGAGCCTAACCCGGGCGCCTGCCTACGGTCCTGACAGCAGGATTGGCATCATTGCCGGGGGCGGCAATCTGCCGGGCGCCATCGCCGAGGAACTGGAGCGGCATGGAAAAAGGCCTTTCGTCCTCATGGTTGAGGGTGAGCCCGATCCGCAAGCCGGCCTCGATCGTTACGACCACGAAATCATCGCACTGGAACAGGCCCCGTCGCTCGTCGCGCGCTTGCGCCGCCACGGTATCACCCATGTGGTGATGGCGGGCGAGATCAAGCGCCGCCCGCGCATCGCCGCCATGCGGCCGGGACTTGGCCTGCTGCGCTTCGTCCCGGCGCTGATCCGGGCGATGGCCAAGGGTGACGACGGGCTGTTGCGGTTCGTCGTCGAATGGCTGGAAGGCAGCGGCTTCAAGGTGGTCGGCGCGCACCAGATCGTGCCCGATCTGGTGGCGGTAGAGGGGCAGTTCGGCAAGGTTGCTCCCGCCGCCCAGGATTGGCGTGACCTTGAGGCCGCGCGCGTGGCGGCCGAGACCATCGGTGCGCTCGATATCGGGCAGGGTGCGGTGGCGATCGGCGGCCGTACCATCGCGCTCGAAGGCATAGAAGGCACGGACGCCATGCTGGAGCGGGTCAGGGATCTGCGCGGCCACGGCCGCCTTGCCGGAAAGCGGCGCGGCGTGCTGGTTAAATGCGCCAAACCCGGACAGGAGGCACGCACCGACCTGCCGTCCATCGGCCCACGCACGGTGGAGGGCGCGCATGCGGCCGGCCTCGCCGGAATTGCGGTCGAGGCCGGGCACTCGCTGGTACTGGACGGGCCGGAGATGATTGCACGCGCCGATGCGCTCGGCCTGTTCGTCATTGGCCTGCCGCCGAAAGACCCTGCCACCCGAGGAGGCGCGGTATGAAGCTGGAACGCCCGCTGCGCATCGCTATCGTTGCCGGCGAGGAATCGGGCGACCTGCTTGGCGCCGATCTGGTGCGTGCCCTCGAACAGGCGACGGGACGCAAGGTCGAGCTGATCGGCGTCGGTGGACGCCATCTCGAAAGCCTGGGCTTGAAGTCGCTGTTCAATGCGGGCGAGGTGGCGCTGATGGGCATCAGTGCCATCGTGCGCGACCTGCCGCGCCTGATCCGCCGCATCGGCCAGACGGCGGCGGCGATTGCCGGCTCGGGGCCGGATTGCCTGATCACCATCGACAGCCCCGATTTCTCGCTGCGCGTGGCGAAGAAGGTCCGCGCGGCGGCGCAGTCCATCCCGATCGTCCACTATGTCTGCCCGAGCGTGTGGGCATGGCGGCAAGGGCGGGCGGCGGCGATGCGGCCCTATGTCGACCGCATCTTGTGCATTCTGCCGTTCGAAGTGGAGGAACTGGGCCGCCTCGGCGGTCCGCCGGGCACCTATGTCGGCCACAGGTTGACGCAGGACCCCGGCGTGGCCAGGGCGGCTGCCGGACAGGATGGGCCGCGCGACCTGTCGCCGGATCGCACCAAGACGCTTCTTCTGCTTCCCGGTTCACGTCGCGGGGAAGTCGGCCGGCTGCTGGAGCCGTTCGGCGAAACCGTAACGGAACTGCGCAAACGGGGGCACAGCCTGCGCCTGCTTCTGCCAACCGTGCCGCATGTGGCCGCCATGGTGGAAAAGACGGTTGCCGGTTGGCAGTTCAAGCCAGAGATTACCGCCGACCCCGAGGCCAAGTGGCGGGCCTTCGCGGAAGCGGATGCGGCGCTGATCGCGTCCGGCACCGTTTCGCTGGAACTGGCCTTGTCCGGCGTGCCGATGGTGTCGTGCTACAAACTGGATCCGATCATCAAGCCGGTCGCACCGCTGCTGCTCAAGATCTGGTCGGCCTCGCTGCCGAACCTGATTGCCGACCGGGCCATCGTGCCCGAATTCTACGACCGTTTCGTGCGGCCGCAATTGCTGGCGCGGCAGGTCGAGGCCCTCTTTATGGAAGGCGGCATGCGGACCTGGCAGAAGGACGGTTTTGCCGAGGTTCGCCGGCGAATGGTGACCGAGCGGCCGGCGGGAGCGATTGCCGCAAATGCCGTCCTCGAACTGGTCAAGCGCGCCAGCGCGATTTGACGGCGCTGGTCCAGCAACCTGTCCGCAACGACACGAAAAAAGGCCGCGGGATTTTTCCGCGGCCTTTTTTCAAGGAGTGCCGATATCAGCGCTTGGCGATCGGCACGTAGTCCCGTTCGGTGGCGCCGGTGTAGAGCTGGCGCGGGCGGCCAATCTTCTGGCGCGGGTCCTCGATCATTTCCTTCCACTGGGCGATCCAGCCGACGGTGCGCGCCACGGCGAACAGCACGGTGAACATGGTGGTGGGGAAGCCCAACGCCTTGAGCGTGATGCCGGAATAGAAATCGACGTTCGGATAGAGCTTCTTCTCGATGAAATACTCGTCGGTGAGGGCGATCTTTTCCAGCTCCATGGCGATGTCGAGCAGCGGATCGTCCTTGATGCCGAGTTCACCGAGCACCTCATGCGCGGTCTTCTGCATGATCTTGGCGCGCGGATCATAATTCTTGTAGACGCGATGGCCGAAGCCCATCAGGCGGAATGGGTCGTTCTTGTCCTTGGCGCGGTTGATGAATTCGGGGATGTGATCGACATGGCCGATCTCGGCCAGCATGTTGAGCGCGGCTTCGTTGGCGCCGCCATGGGCGGGACCCCACAGGCAGGCGATGCCGGCGGCGATGCAGGCGAAGGGGTTGGCGCCGGAGGAGCCGGCCAGGCGCACGGTCGAGGTCGAGGCATTCTGCTCGTGATCGGCGTGCAGGATGAAGATGCGCTCCATGGCGCGGGCCAGTACCGGATTGATCTTGTACTCCTCGCACGGCACGGCAAAGCACATGTGCAGGAAGTTGGCCGCGAAATTCAGGTCGTTCTTCGGATACATGAACGGCTGGCCGATATGATACTTGTAGGCCATGGCCGCGATGGTCGGCATCTTGGCGATCAGGCGCATGGAAGCCACCATGCGCTGGTGCGGGTCGGAAATGTCGGTGGAGTCGTGGTAGAAGGCCGACAGCGCGCCGACCACGCCGCACATCACCGCCATCGGGTGAGCGTCGCGGCGGAAACCGGTGAAGAACTTCGTCATCTGCTCATGCACCATGGTGTGGCGCGTGATGCGGTAGTCGAAATCCTCCTTCTGCGCCTTGGTCGGCAGATCCCCGTAAAGCAGCAGGTAGCAGACTTCGAGGAAATCGCCGTGCTCGGCGAGCTGGTCGATGGGGTAGCCGCGATGCAGAAGGATGCCGGCGTCACCGTCGATGAAGGTGATCTGCGATTCGCAGCTTGCCGTGGAGGTGAAGCCAGGATCGTAGGTGAAGGCGCCGGTGGTGGAGTAGAGCGCGCCTATGTCGATGACATCTGGCCCGATCGTCCCACTTCGCACATTGAGCTCGTGAGTTTTGCCGCCAAGTTCCAGTTTCGCAGTCGATCCGGTCATTGCAAACTCCTTGTCAAGTCTCATGCCCAAGCGGCAAAAAATCATCTTGCGATGCAAAATCCAACAGCACGGGAATGTTCGAAAATGCAGCCTTTATAAGGTGCCGGGCCGGTCGGCCCGCGCGCTAATGTTGCACCGCAAAACAAGCCTTTCAATGCCATTTTTTCGTCGTTGCGAACCCTAATCGATTTGATCCTGGATGCGCGCGAGACTCTCCTCGCGTCCGAGCACCTCGAGCACGTCGAACACGCCGGGCGAGGTGCTGCGGCCGGTCAGGGCGGCCCGCAGCGGTTGCGCGATCTTGCCGAGCTTCAATCCAGAAGTTTGCGCATAGTCGCGAACCGCCGCCTCGGTCGACTGGGCATTCCACTCGCCAAGGCCCTGGAATCGTTCTGCAACCGCCTTGAGCACTGCCCTGGCGTCGGCGACCAATATGGCGACCGCCTTCTCATCGAGCTGAAGGGGGCGGCTTGCCGTCAGGTAATAGGTGTTATCGGCCAGTTCGACCAGCGTCTTGGCGCGTTCCTTCAAGCCCGGCATGGCCTTCACCAGCCGGTCTCTGGCCGGTTCGTCGAAGCGGGACGCCAGCTGCTCGCCTTCGGGCAGATAGGGCAGGGTGGCCAGCAAGGCGTCGGTCAGCCTGGCGTCATCCATGGCGCGCATGTGCACGCCGTTCAGCGCCTCCAGCTTGGCGAAATCGAAGCGCGCCGCACCCTTGTTGACGTCCTTGATGTCAAACCAGGAGATCATCTGCTCGATGGACATCACCTCGTCGTCGCCATGGCTCCAGCCGAGGCGGGCAAGATAGTTCAGCAGCGCCTCGGGCAGATAGCCCATGGCCCGATAGGCCTCGACGCCCAGCGCGCCATGGCGCTTGGACAGTTTCGCGCCGTCCGCGCCGTGGATCAGCGGGATATGCGCCATTTTCGGCACCTGCCAGCCCATGGCGTCATAGATGACGGTCTGGCGCGCCGCATTGGTCAGATGGTCGTCGCCACGGATGATATGGGTCACCTCCATGTCGTGGTCGTCCACCACCACGGCATGCATGTAGGTGGGGTTGCCATCGGAGCGCAGGATGATGAAATCGTCGAGATCCTTGTTCGGAAAGCGCACCTCGCCCTGCACGAGGTCATGCACCACGGTTTCGCCGTCGATGGGCGCCTTGATGCGGATCGCCCCCTTGGCACCTGCGGGCGCCTCGGACGGATCGCGGTCGCGCCAGCGGCCGTCATAGCGGGGTGGGCGGCCCTCGGCGCGGGCCTTCTCGCGCATCGCCTCCAGTTCCGCCGGGGTGGCATAGCAATAGTAGGCCTTGCCCAGGCGCACCAGTTCCTCGGCCACCTCGCGGTGGCGGGCAGCGCGCTGGTATTGCGAAACGGGCTCGCCCTCCCAGGTGAGGCCGAGCCAGGTCAGCCCCTCGAGGATGGCTGCGGTGGCAGCTTCGGTAGAGCGCTCCCGGTCGGTATCCTCGATGCGCAGCAGCATCGTGCCGCCGGCGTGTTTGGCATAGAGCCAGTTGAACAACGCGGTGCGTGCGCCGCCGATATGTAGGAAACCCGTGGGCGAGGGAGCGAAGCGGGTGACGACCTTCTCAGACATTCATTTCTCGCGCGGTGGCGAAAGCCGCCCGGCGGGCTTTCGCAGTTTGCGCGTTCATGTACCATAGGAGGTCAGGGGTGCAAGGGGAGAGCCGGTGACTTTATCGTCGGCGGGCGGCAAAGACGCGGCAAACGCGCCGCTCGATGTCAGTGAGCGCAATCTTTTTGTCTTGCAGAACATGGCCCTGGCACCGGCTCCACAGGCGCCGGAACCCTCAAGCTATTCCACGCCGGCTTATTGTGATGACCCAGCATCGGCAAGCACGCCGGTGCCGCAAGTTGCGAAGCCGCTGCTCCATGGCTTTTCGGCGCGCGGGCTCTGGCAGGCTGCGATCCAGGCCTTGGTGCTGGAGCAGGAGCGGGGCGCCTGCTTCCTTCTCGTGCCGGTTTTTCTTTCCATCGGCGTGGTTGCCTATTTTTCGCTGACCTTCGAGCCGGACTGGACGCCGCTGCTTGGCATGATGGCTGCTCTGGGGGCACTCGCCTGGGCCGCACGGCGACGCTACCTGCTTCACCTGTGTCTGCTGGCGCTGCTGCTGTGCCTTGCCGGGCTGGCTGTTTCGAAGCTGGAAACCTGGCGCATGGGAACGCGCATGCTGGGCGCGGACATTACCGTGCGGCTGACGGGGCGGGTCATGACCGTGGAGGACATGGCCAGCGGCCGCAAGCGGCTTACCATCGACGTCCTCTCCACCGAGCGCCCGAAACTGCGCTATCAGCCGCAACGCGTGCGCATTTCCGCCCGCAAGCTGCCGGCGGACATTGGCCCCGGCTCCGAAGTGACGGGGCTTGTGCGGCTTTTGCCGCCCAGCGGTCCGATCCGGCCCGACAGCTATGACACCTCCTTTGCCAGCTATTTCGGCGGCATCGGCGCCAGCGGCTTTTTCCTGTCGGGGCCTGAACTGTCGGCTGCCGCCGGCCCGGCTTCGACCGGTGCGCGTATCGGCGCGGCCATCGAGCAGGCGCGGCAATCGATCGCCGACCGGATCAGGCACAGCATCGGCGGGCCCGAGGGCGAAATCGCGGCGGCCCTGATCGTTGGCGTGCGCGCCGGCATCCCCGAAGAAATCAACGAGGCGATGCGCAAGACCGGCATCTATCACATCATTTCCATATCCGGCCTGCACATGGCGCTGGTGGCCGGCACGGTGATGGGGTTGATGCGTGGCCTGTTCGCGCTGTTTCCGGATTTCGCCTCGCGCCATCCGGTCAAGAAATATGCCGCGCTGGCGGCCCTGTTCGCCATTGTCGCCTATCTGCTGATTTCCGGCATGGTCGTTGCGGCGGTGCGTTCCTTCATCATGCTGGCGGTGATGCTGGTGGCGCTGTTGTTCGACCGAAGCGCGCTCACCATGCGCAATCTCGCCATTTCGGCAATCGTCGTCATTCTCGTCACGCCGCATGAGGTGGTGGGCCCCAGTTTCCAAATGTCGTTTGCGGCGACGGCGGCGCTGGTGGGCGCCTATGCGGCGTGGTCGGATTACCGCGCCAGCCGGCTTTCGTCCGGCATGCCGCCCAAACGCTCGCTCCCGGGTGCGCTGGCGCATCGCTTCGCGGTCATGATGGTGGGGCTGGCCGCGACCTCGGTGGTGGCGGGCGCGGCGACGACGCTTTATGCGGCGTGGCATTTCCAGCGCGTCGCACCGCTCAGCCTCGTGGCCAATCTCGCGGTCATGCCGATCGTTTCGATCATCGTCATGCCTTTTGCGGTGTTTGCCTCGCTCGCCATGCCTTTCGGCCTGGACGGCCCGCTGCTGCAGGTGATGGGCAAGGGATTGACCGTGGTGATCGTCCTGTCCGAGCGGATCGCCGACATGTCGCCGATCGATGCGGTCGGGCTGATATCCGCCGGGTCCGTGGCACTGGCGACGGTCGCGCTGGTGATTGCGACCATGACCACCACCTGGCTGCGGCTAGCCGCGTTGCCTTTCGCTGTGGCGAGCCTGGCGATATTGGGTGGGGCGCGCGCACCCGACGTGCTGATTTCGGAGGATGCGAGGCTGGTTGCCGTCGCCATGGGAAGCGACCGGATCGCGGCCAACCGGCCGCGACCGAACGTCTTTACCATCGACAATTGGAGACGGGCGCTGGACGCCGAGACTGTGCTTCGGCCGAGGCAACTGAAGGACAAGGATATAGGCGCCCTTCTTGGGGAAATCACTGCGAGTACCGACCGTTCGGGAAAAGAGGAGGGCTTCGCATGTGCCGAAAAGCTGTGTCTGGCGCGTCATCCGTCAGGCGCGCTGGTCGTACAGGCCCCGGATATGGATACGGCGCGCCGGGCATGCGCTCATGCAAGTCTCATCGTGATCGAGGATGCCACTGCACGAAATCCGTGCCGCGACCGGCGGGTAGCCGTCGTCACGCGCCGCCAGTTGGCCCAAAAGGGCGGCGCCGAAGCGTTTTTTGTGAAGGGCGACCCTGAACTGGGCGGGCAGCCGGCCGAAGTGCGCTTTGCCATCGAAGGCAGCTATCGTCCCTGGCACGACCAGCGCCGGTATTCACGGGAGGCGAGGGGCCTGCCGCCCTACGAGCGGAAAGCATCCGGCAGCAAGATGACTGCCGTTACGGAAGAAGAACTTGGCAACGTCGCGGATAAACCTGCCGGCATGGCGGAAGACATCGGGGGAGAAGCGTTCTCCGAAGAACCGGCGGAATAGCCTCCTGGAATAGACCGGCTTCAAGCCGCCAATACCTCGGCGATAACGCCTACGGAGCCGGCCTTGGTCCGGGTTGGTGCTTGCGCACAGGAAGACCGGCACCTCTCCAACTGGTTGCCGGCAATCGGAATTCACCTCAATCGCTCGTTAGAAAAAGCATCTATCTAATTGTTAAAAAATGTTTTTCCAATAGTCCATGGATCGTCATCGAATGCATCATCATCCGACACTTCATCACCAGAACAATCCGGAAGGCGGTCCCGCTTCCCCTTAAGGCGAGGCGCAAGTTCTCAGCATTCGCCCGTCGTTTGGTTGCTGTGACCTTGTTCAGTAACGGCGGATGAGCCCGACCAGTCTGCCCTGCACCTTCACCCGGTCCGGCCCGAAAATCCGGGTTTCATAGGCCGGATTGGCGGCCTCCAGCGCGATCGATGCACCCTTGCGGCGGAAGCGCTTCAAGGTGGCTTCTTCGTCATCCACCAGCGCCACCACTATGTCGCCGGGCGTTGCCGTGTTGCCGTTACGGATGATGACGGTATCGCCGTCGAATATGCCGGCCTCGATCATCGAGTCGCCCTTGACCTCCAGCGCGTAATGCTCGCCGCCGGAGAGCATTTCCGGCGGAACGGAGATGGAGTGCGTCTTGTGCTGGATGGCGTCGATCGGCACACCGGCGGCGATCCGCCCCATGACCGGAATGGAGACCGCCGCCCCGGCATCGTCGTCATTGCTGGCCAACTGTGGCCGGCGCACGTCCTTCGGCGGTTGCCCCAGGCTGCCCTGGATGACGCTGGGCGAAAACTTCCTTGCCGTGTGGAGGCCCGGCGCGATGGAATCGGGCAGGCGCAACACTTCAAGCGCTCGCGCACGATTGGGCAGGCGGCGGATGAAACCGCGCTCTTCCAACGCGGTGATGAGCCGATGGATGCCCGACTTGGAGGCAAGATCGAGCGCGTCCTTCATTTCGTCGAATGACGGCGGAATGCCACTTTCCTTCATTCTCTCATGAATGAAGAGAAGCAGTTCATGTTGCTTGCGCGTCAGCATCGGCTCCCCCGGCAGCGGCGAATCCAGAATCGGAAAACAAACCCGGAACAAACACTATCTGTTCCATTTGTGTTCCGCAACCGTTTAAAGTTTAGTGAATGGATTCAGGGTTTATAAACCCTCGCCCCGCTGCGATCGCTTGCGGTTCAGCCGAGCATCAGCACCTGGCAGGCCTCGCCGGCGTCCGATGCGGGGGCGAAGGGCGCGCGCACGATGAGGCCGCCCGAGGCGGCCAGTACGCGCAGCATGGACGAGTCCTGCAGGTCGAAGGGCGTGGCGACGAGTTCGCCGTCCAGCTCGTCGATGCGGGCGCGAACATAGTCCTGGCGGCGGTCGTTGGCGGGCATTCTGGCACCGAGCCGGGCCATACGCATGTCCTGCCGGAACGGCCTTCCGCCGAGGCGGGCAAGCAGGGGTTTCAGGAAGAGCTGCGAGCATACGAGGCTGGCGACGGGATTTCCGGGCAGGCCGATGCACCTGATGTCGCCCATCCGGCCGAACATCAGCGGCTTTCCGGGGCGCATGGCGATCTTCCAGAAGTCGAGCGTCATGCCCTCGCCGGTCAGCACCTCGTGGACGAGGTCGTGATCCCCCACCGATGCGCCGCCGAGCGTGACGATGACGTCGGCACCGGCGGCAACGGCCTTCTTCACCAGCGCGGCGATTGCATCCCTGCTGTCGGGCGCGATGCCGAGATCGAGCACCTCGGCACCTGCGGCGCGCGCCAGGGCGGCGACACCATAGGCGTTGGAAGAAATGATCTGGCCGGGTCCGAGCGTGCTGCCGGGTGCGCGCAATTCATCTCCCGTAGCGATGATCGCGACCAGCGGCCGCTTCACCACGCATAGGCGCGGATGATTGGCGGAAGCCGCGAGCGACAGGGAACTGGGTCCAAGCAACTGGCCCTTGTCGATCAGCAGGTCGCCTTCCACGAAATCGAGCCCGGCGCCCCGGACATTGCGGCCGGCTCTCGTCGGTTCGCGCAATTCGACCATGCCGGGCGAGACGACGGTCACGTCCTCCTGGATCACGACCGTATCGGCACCGGCAGGCAGGGGCGCTCCGGTGAAGATGCGCACGCATTCGCCGGCCCCGACCGCGCCGGGGAAGGTGCCGCCGGCCGCGACCTCGCCGATCACCGAAAGCCGGTTTCCGGCCACGCCGGCGTCTGCTCCCCGGATGGCATAACCATCCATGGCGGAGGCGTCGAAAGGCGGCTGCGTGCGCAGCGCCGCCACTGGTTCGGCCAGCACCCGGCCGTAAGCCTCGTGCAGCGCCACGCTTTCGCTGGCCGACAGGGGGCGGGCGTCCTCCAGAAGACGCTCCAGCGCCGTCTCCAGCGGAACCAGCGTCATGTCATGCACCTGACTGATAGTCGCCTGATTTCCCGCCCGTCTTGGAAACCAGCCTTATCTCGGAAATCACCATGGCACGATCCACGGCCTTGGCCATGTCGTAGATGGTGAGGCAGGCGACGGAAGCCGCTGTCAACGCTTCCATTTCGACGCCGGTCTTGCCGGTCACGCGCGCCAGAGCCTGCACCCGCAGACCGGGCAGGTCAGGATCCGCCTCGATGTCCACGGACACCTTGGTCAGAAGCAGCGGATGGCAGAGCGGGATGAGTTCATGCGCCTTCTTGGCGGCCATGATGCCTGCGATGCGGGCCGTGCCCAGCACGTCGCCCTTCCTGGCATTGCCTTCGAGGATCATGGCAAGCGTGGCGGGCTGCATGCGCACGCTGCCTTCGGCGACGGCGGTGCGCACGGTTTCGGCCTTCTCCCCGACGTCGACCATATGGGCTTCGCCGGAAGCTCCGATATGGGTGAGGCGGGACCCCGCCGCAGATGGGGTGTCGCTCACGTCGTCAATGCCTCCTCGGCGTCGAGACCGAGCAGGACACGCGTTGCCGTGGCGACGTCCTCATGCCGCATCAGGCTTTCGCCCACCAGGAACGTGCCGATGCCGCTCGCGGCCAGCCGCTTGCAGTCCTCATTGGTGAAGATGCCGCTTTCGCCGACCAGCAGCCGGTCGGACGGAACCATGGGCGCCAGCCGCTCGCAGGTTTCCAGCGTCGTCTCGAAGGTACGCAAATTGCGGTTGTTGATGCCGATGAGGCGGGAGGAGAGGCGCAGGGCCCGCTCCATCTCTTCCTCGTCATGCACCTCGATCAGCGCGTCCATGCCGAGGGAGAAGGCCGTCTCCTCCAGCGCACGCGCCATGTCGTCGTCGACGCTGGCCATGATGACGAGGATGGCATCCGCGCCCCAGGCGCGCGCCTCATGCACCTGATAGGTGTCGAACAGGAAATCCTTGCGCAGTGCCGGAAGCGATACCGCATCGCGCGCCGCGGTCAGATATTCCGGCGCGCCCTGGAAGGACGGCGCATCGGTCAGCACGGAAAGGCAGGCTGCGCCGCCTGCCTCATAGGCGCGAGCGAGGGAGGGCGGGTCGAAATCAGGCCGGATCAGCCCCCGCGAGGGACTTGCCTTCTTGATCTCGGCGATCAGCGCAAACTGGCCGTCGTGGTTGCGGGCCTCCAGCGCGGCCAGAAAGCCGCGCGGCTTTTCCTGTCCGGCGGCGCGCGCCTTGAGCTCGTCCAGAGAAACCCGCGCTTTCGCGGCGGCGATCTCATCGCGTTTGTAGGCTTCGATCTTAAGCAGAATATCGGACATGGCTAAGCGTTGGAAACCTCGACCAGTCTGTCAAGCACCACCATGGCGCGGCCGCTGTCGATGGCCTCTCTGGCCTTGGCGACGCCATCCGCCAGTGTCGTCACCTGATCGGCAACGACCAGGCCCGCGCCGGCATTCATCAGCACCGTATCGCGATAGGCGCCCGGCGCGCCGGACAGCACCTTGCGCAGGGCGGCCGCGTTGAACTCCGAATCGCCGCCTCGCAACGCTTCCTTGCTGTGGCGTTCAAAGCCCAGCGCCTCCGGAGTGAGGGTAAAGCTGCGGATTTCGCCGCCTGCCAGTTCCGCCACATGCGTTTCGCCGGTGGCGGTGATTTCGTCATAGCCGTCGCCATGCACCACCCAGACATGGGCGGAGCCGAGGGTTTTCAGAGCCTCGGCCACCGGCAAGACCCATTCCGGCGCGAACACGCCGACAAGCTGGCGTCCGACGCCGGCGGGATTGGTAAGCGGGCCGAGCAGGTTGAAGATGGTCCGGGTTCCCAGTTCCACGCGGATCGGACCGACATGCTTCATGGCCGGATGGTGGGAGGGGGCGAACATGAAGCCGATGCCGGCCTGCTCGACGCAGCGGCCGATCGCATCGGGCGCGAGCTCGATGTTGACGCCGAGCCTGGTCAAGACATCCGCCGTGCCGGTCAGGGACGACAGGCCGCGATTGCCATGCTTGGCGACCGGCACGCCGCAGGCGGCGGTGACGAAGGCGGAAGCGGTGGAGATGTTGACGCTGTGCGAGCCGTCGCCGCCGGTTCCCACGATGTCGATGGCAGCAGCGGGCGCCGAAACGCGCAGCATCTTGTCGCGCATGGTGGCGACCGCGCCGGAAATCTCGCTCACCGTTTCCCCGCGCACGCGCAACGCCATCAGGAAGCCGCCGATTTGGCCGGGCGTGGCATCGCCCGACATGATGATGTCGAACGCCTCGCGGGCCTCCTCGAAGCTCAGCGGCCTGCCTGCGGCGACACTGGCGATGAAAGGCTTCAATGCGCTCATCGGGTCAGCGCCTGCGATATGGCGACCTGATCGATCTCGACCTGGTACTGGGTCTGAAGCTGGGCCACGAGCTGGTCGAGCAGGTCGCCGGACAGGCCCGACGCGAACGAGTTGCGCACATCGTCCGGTACCGTGCTGGCATCCGCGCCGGCCGGCTCGACCACCTGCGCGACCTTGAACAGGATCTGCGCGTCGCCGGTGGGCGCGGCCACGATGCCCGATCCGCCTTCACCGACGTCGAACATCTCGGCGGCACCTTCGCGGCCGAAATCGGCGTCGTCGGCGGAGCGCTTCAGACCGCGCTTGGTCTGCTTTTCCAGAGAAAGCTCGGAGGCGATGGCTTCCAGTTCCGCGCCATCCTCCACGCGCTTCTTCAACTCTTCGGCCCTGGCCTGCAGCTTCTTTTCCGTTTCCTGGGCGGTCCAGTCGGCGACGACGCGATCGCGCACCTCATCGAGCGTGCGGTCACGGGCCGGAGTGACGGAATTGACCTCGTAGAAGAGGTAGCCGCCATTGGCGGTGGTGAGGCTGTCGTTCTCCATGCCGGTTTCCGCCTCGAAGACGGCGCGGATCAGATTGGCTGATTCAGGCAGGTCGCGCAGGACGTTTCCATCGGGGCCTCGGCCGGAGCGGTCGATCGCCTCGATCGACACCACCTTCAGGCGCTGCTTGGACGCGGCTTCCTCCATGGAATCGCCACCGGCGCGTGCGTCCTCGTAGGCGTCGTGCACGTCGAGCAGCACGCGGTTGGCCTCGCTGAGCGCAAGGTCCTTGCGGATCTGGTCGGTGACCTCGGCAAGCGGCTTCACAACTTCGGGGTTGATTTCGGTGACCCGCAGCAGCACCGGGCCGAACGTACCCTTGACCACATTGCTCACCTCGTTGAGGCCAAGCGCGAAGGCTTCCTCGGCCACTGCCTGGTCGGCAATCTTGTCCTTCGACAAGGTGCCGAGCTGGATATCGGCTTCGGTCTTGCCCTGCGCGGCATAGACCTTGTCGAAGGTTGCGCCGCTGTTGATCGAATCGCGCGCCGTCTGGGCATCCTGCTCTGAGGCGAACACGATCTGTTCGATCTTGCGCGTTTCGGGCGTGGTGAAGAGCGCCTTGTTCTTCTCGTAATCCTCGGCCACCTGCTGGTCGCTGATGGAGCTGACATCCATGATGTCTTCCGGCTCGAGCCGCACATAGGAGAACTTGCGGAATTCGGGCGCCGCATAGCTCTGCTTGTTTTCCTCGAAATACGCGGAAAGGTCGGCGTCGGACGGCGCGGCGATCGGCTCGACCAGCGATTTCGGCAGCACCAGATAGTCCACCGTGCGGTCCTCGCCCTGGTAGAGCGCAAAGGCCTTGAGGAAGGTGTCCGGCACTTTCAGGCCATCGGTCGCCGCCTCGATGATCTGCTGGCGCTTGGCCACCTGCGAGCGGTTGTGGAGATAATCTTCCGGCCGCATGCCGACCTGGCGCAGCACATAGTCGAACATCTGGCGGTCGAATTGTCCGCCGGGGCCACGGAAGGCCGGGTCTTCGTGCGTCAGCGAGGCAAGCCGGTCCTGCGAGATGCCGAGGCCCATCTTGCGGGCCTGCTCGTCCAGAAGGGCGCCCGATACGAGTTGGGCCAGCACCTGCTGGTCGAGCCCCAGCGCATTGACCTGCTCCTGCGTCAGACGCTGGCCGAACTGCTGCGACAGCGCATTGATCTGGCGATCGTATGCCAGCCGGTATTCATTGACGGACACGGATGTGCCGCCGACCTTGACCACGGATTCGTGACCGCCGACGCCTGTAACCTGGCCGGAGATACCCCAAACGGCAAAGCTCAGCACCAGTATGAGGAGCAAAGTTTTGGCGACCCAGGTTCCCGCGGCTTTTCTCAGGCTGTCGAGCATGTTCACTTCCGGTTTCAGATAAGGCCCATGGGCAATAGCCTCCTTGGGCGTCACTGTCGATTGCTTTGTGGGCCGATTTTGCTACTGAAGGCGCGCATATGGAACCTGTCGGAGATCAAAAAGACATGACGCCAGGAATTCGACCGCTCGTCGCGGGCAACTGGAAGATGAACGGTACCAGCGCTTCCCTCGATGAGTTGAGAGCGATCGGCGACGGTTTCATGCGCGGGCTGGATGCACAGACGGAAGCGCTGATCTGCGTGCCCGCAACGCTTCTGGCGCGGGCGGCCGAAGTCCTTGCCCGCACCCCGGTTCGTACCGGCGGCCAGGATTGCCATCCCAAGGAGAGCGGCGCCCACACCGGCGACATCTCGGCCGAGATGCTGAAGGACGCCGGCGCCAGCCATGTCATCGTCGGCCATTCCGAGCGCCGCACCGACCATGGCGAGGATGACGCAACTGTGAACGCCAAGGCCGAAGCCGCATGGCGGGCAGGGCTCGTCGCCATTGTCTGCATCGGTGAAACCAATGCCCAGCGGCAGGCCGGCGAGACGCTGGACGTGTTGTCGCGGCAAATCGACGGCTCCGTGCCGGACAGCGCGACGGCGGCCAACACCGTCATTGCCTATGAGCCGGTCTGGGCCATCGGCACGGGACTGACCCCGACCGCCGCCGACGTGGCCGAGGCGCATGCCCATATCCGCGCGCGGCTAGTGGACAAGCTGGGCGAGGGCGCCAAGGGCATGCGCATTCTCTATGGCGGATCGGTGAAGCCCTCCAACGCCGTGGAATTGCTCGGCGTCGACAATGTCGACGGCGCGCTGGTGGGCGGCGCGAGCCTCAAGGCAGCCGATTTCCTCGGCATCGCGGAAGCCTACGTACAGTTGTGATCCGCCCCATGGCGGGCGGCCATCCCCTTTCCTATATGGGGGGCCGAAGGCTTATTCCGGGCACGGACTTGGAAATGCCATCAAAGCGTTGTATTGAGCCGCCTCCAAAGAGCCGTCGCGCAAGCGGCCGACAGGCATTGCCAAGGTAGACCCATGGAAACCGTACTTATCGTCATCCACCTCATGATCGTGCTCGCCCTGGTGGGCGTGGTGCTGGTTCAGCGCTCGGAAGGTGGAGGCCTGGGCATCGGCGGGGGCTCCGGCTTCATGACCGCGCGCGGTGCCGCCAACGCGCTGACACGCACCACGGCGATCCTTGCCGCGGCCTTCTTCGTCACTTCGCTCGGCCTGTCGCTCATTGCCCGCTACGGCACCAAGCCGACCGATATTCTGGATCGCGTTCCCGCCGCCACCCAGCAGCAGAACGCGCCTGCCCAGCAGGGCGTCCTCGACCAGCTTCCTGGCCAGGTCGCGCCGGAGGCCCCGGCCGCTTCGGACAATGCAGCGCCTTCGGCACCGGCCTCCTCGGACCCGGCCGCGGTGCCCGCGCCGACCGAAGGCGCCCAGCCTGCGCAGCCGCAGGTTCCCAACAACTAAACCGCTTCGATTTTCCGATTGACGTTGCGGCAACTGTGATCGTTTGACCACAGTTGCCGCAAATGCATTCCATCACGACGATTTGCCGGGCAAGGTGCGCGGCCGCGCTTGAGCAGGGGCCGGCCAATCGACTATAGCTACGGCGATGGCCGCCCGTTGGAGGACCGCGGGCCAGGCCGCAGGCAACAGCATTTCTGATCGGATTTTCGCCATGCAGCTTCGCAGCTTCATTTTGATGAGCCTGTGCGCCACGATGTTCGTGGGTGGCCCGGCCCATGCCGCCCCGCTTGCCGCCACCGCAGCCCCTAAGGCGCCCGCCGTTACCGATGTCGTGGAAGTGGCCGCCAAGAGCGCAAGCGCGGAACTGAGGACCTTGAAGCGGAAGAAGAAGCCGACCGACGAGGACCTGGCCCGCATCAAGGAACTGGAAAAACAGGTCAAGATCGAGCAGGCCGCCGCGCGCGCCAAGGCGATCGAGGCCAGGAAGTTGGCCATGCGCGAAGCTGCCAAGGCGAAGTCCGAAGCCGCCCGCAAGGAATTCCTCGAGAAGCGCAACCAGAGCAGGACGGCCCGCGCCGAAAAGCCGGAACCCGCGCGTCCCACTCCGGCCAAGGCCGTCGTCCAGGCCAAGGTGGAGGAGGTTCGGGAGCCGCTGTCGGCGGATGCGTTGTCCATTGCCCGCACGGGAAACAACGGCGAACTGCGCAGCGAATCGCGTGACGTTCAGCAGCAGCGCCGTGGCGGCTTGCTGACGGGCCTGTTCGGCTCCAGTTCATCGGCCGGCAGCAGCATTGCCTATCTGCCCGAAACCCGCGCCCTCGATTCGGTGCTGCAGGAGCGTCAGGCAAAGAAGAAGTTCAACGTGAAGCCGGAATTCGAGCCGCAGCAGGTGAATTTCACCGGCTATGAGGCCGGCACCATCGTCATCGACACCAGCGCGCATCGTCTCTATCTGGTCGAGTCGGCGTTCACCGCGCGCCGCTACGCCATCGCCGTCGGTCGCGAGGGGCTTCAGTACAAGGGCACCACGGTCGTCGGCGACAAGCAGGAATGGCCGCGCTGGATCCCGACCAAGGAGATGCAGCAGCGCGAGCCGGCCAAGTACGGCCGTTACAAGGACGGCATGCCGGGCGGCCCCGACAACCCGCTGGGTGCGCGCGCCATCTACCTTTACGAAGGCAAGAAGGACACCTATCTGCGCATCCATGGCACCAACCAGCCGCAGACCATCGGCACCAACTCGTCGAACGGCTGCTTCCGGATGATCAACGACCATGTGATGGACCTTTACAGGCGTGTAAAGACGGGCACCAAGGTCGTCGTTCTCTGACAGTTTCCTGAAGTCTGGCGAGGGGCCGGCTCGAGCCGGCCCTTTTTGCTTGCAAAACCAAAGCCGGGAAAAAACCTTATGCGGCGGGTTTTTCCACTGGCGGAATCGATCCGGCCGCGCTAAGCGATGGTTCCCATGGCGCGATATGTATTCATCACTGGCGGCGTGGTTTCCTCGCTTGGCAAAGGTATAGCATCTGCGGCTCTCGGAGCCCTGTTGCAGGCGCGCGGCTATCGCGCGCGCCTCAAGAAACTCGATCCCTACCTCAACGTCGATCCGGGCACGATGAGCCCGTATCAGCATGGCGAGGTGTTCGTGACAGATGACGGGGCCGAAACCGACCTCGATCTCGGCCACTACGAGCGTTTCACCGGCAGGTCCGCCAACAGGCAGGACAACATCACCACCGGGCGCATCTACCAGAACATCATCGAGAAGGAGCGCCGTGGAGATTACCTCGGCGCGACCGTGCAGGTCATTCCCCACGTCACCGACGAGATCAAGAACTTCATCCTCGACGGCAACGACGACTACGATTTCGTGCTGTGCGAGATCGGCGGCACGGCGGGCGACATCGAGGCGATGCCGTTCCTCGAGGCCATCCGCCAGCTCGGCAACGATCTGCCGCGCGGGCAGGCGGTCTATGTGCACCTCACCCTGATGCCGTGGATTCCGGCGGCGGGCGAACTGAAGACCAAGCCGACCCAGCATTCGGTGAAGGAATTGCGCGGCATCGGCATCGCTCCCGACATCCTTCTGGTGCGCGCCGACCGGCAGATCCCGAAGGAAGAACGCCGCAAGCTTTCGCTGTTCTGCAACGTGCGCGAGTCCGCCGTCATCCAGGCGCTGGACGTCGGCCACATCTACGATGTGCCGATGGCCTACCATAAGGAAGGGCTGGATTCGGAAGTGCTGGCCGCCTTCGGCATCGACCCGGCGCCGAAGCCGCGCATGGAGCGCTGGGAGGCCGTCGCGCAGCGCATCCACAACCCGGAAGGCGAGGTCACCATTGCCGTGGTGGGCAAATATACCGGCCTCAAGGACGCCTATAAGTCGCTGATCGAGGCGTTGTCGCATGGCGGGCTGGCGAACCGGGTGCGCGTCAAGCTCGAATGGATCGAGTCGGAAATCTTCGAGAAGGAAGACCCTGCGCCTTATCTCGAAAAGGTGCACGGCATTCTGGTGCCCGGCGGTTTCGGCGAGCGCGGCTCCGAGGGCAAGATCCTGGCCGCCAAGTTCGCGCGCGAGCGCAAGGTGCCTTATTTCGGCATCTGTTTCGGCATGCAGATGGCCTGCATCGAGGCCGCGCGCTCGCTGGCGGGGCTGGAGAAGGCATCCTCCACCGAGTTCGGTCCCACCAACGAGCCCGTCGTCGGCCTGATGACCGAATGGCTCAAGGGCAACATGCTCGAAAAGCGCAAGGCGAGCGGCGATCTGGGCGGCACCATGCGGCTGGGCGCTTATGAGGCAAAGCTGGAGCCCGAGTCCAAGATCGCCGCGATCTATGGCTCGTCCGACATTTCGGAGCGTCACCGCCACCGCTACGAGGTCAATATCGACTACAAGGCGCGGCTGGAGGAGTGTGGTCTGAAGTTCGCCGGCATGTCGCCGGATGGCGTGCTGCCGGAAACGGTGGAATATCCCGACCATCCGTGGTTCATCGGCGTGCAGTACCACCCGGAACTGAAGAGCCGGCCGCTTGAGCCGCATCCGCTGTTTGCCAGCTTCATCGAGGCGGCCGTGGAGCAGTCGCGGCTGGTGTAAGCTGCTGCCCAGACATCATCGGAAATGAAAACGGCGGGTTTCCCCGCCGTTTTTTGTTCAGGACTGTGCCGATGGTCAGGCAGCACGGGCAGCCGGCTTCCTCGGCCTGCGGCGGAACTTGCGCGGCTTGGCACCCTCGGGCTTGTTCTGGCCACCGGGACGCGGGGCGCTTGCCTGTTCCGACCATTCCTGCCTGCCGCTTGGCCGGCCGCCCGCGGGCTTGGCACCTTTGGGGCCATTGCCCTGATGCTTCCTCGCGCCGGCGTTGACGTTGCGAGGCTTGCCTTGCTGGCGGCCGGATTCGTGGTCGTTCGCGGCTTCCAGCCTGCGCTCGCCGTTGGGCTGGCGCGGCTTGGGCTGCGGATCGGGTTGATCGAGATGATCGGCCAGCACCGGCAGCTTCATGCGGATGATGCGCTCGACCTGCCGCAGCTTGGCGTTCTCGGACGGATCGACCAGCGTGACGGCAACGCCGTCCTGCCCGTTGCGGCCGGTGCGGCCGATTCGGTGGACGTAGCTTTCGGCTTCGTCCGGCAGGTCGAAATTCACCACATGGCTGATGCCGGGGACGTCGATGCCGCGTGCGGCGATATCCGTCGCCACGAGGATGCGGACCGAACCGTCGCGGAAGCCGTTCAGCGCCTTCTGGCGGGCGTTCTGGCTCTTGTTGCCGTGGATGACGGCGGCCTCGAAGCCGTCGCGCTCCAGGTCGCGGGTGACACGGTCTGCGCCATGCTTGGTGCGGGCGAAGACGATGACGGAACGCATCGCCTCATCGGCCAGCATCTTCGACAGCACCTGCCGCTTCTGCTTGGTGCGGGCAAAGACCACGCTCTGCTTGATTTCGGTGGCCGTGGTGCCCTGCGGAGCGACCTCGACGCGAACCGGATCGCGCAGCAGCCCCTTGGCCAGTTCGGCGATTTCGTCCGGCATGGTTGCCGAGAACAGTGCCGTCTGCCTGGCCGGATGGGTGGCCTTGGCTATGCGCCGCACATCGTTGATGAAGCCCATGTCGAGCATGCGGTCGGCTTCGTCCAGCACCAGCCAGGTCGTCTCGGAGAGGATCAGGTCCTTTTCACGGGCGAGATCGGTCAGCCGGCCGGGCGTGGCAATGAGGAAATCGACGCCGGGTGCGATGCGCTTGACCTGGCTGTGGCGCGAGACGCCGCCAAGCACAAGGGCCGTGGAGATATGCGCGCCCTTGGCGAGCACCTTGATCGTCTCTTCGATCTGGACGGCCAGTTCGCGCGTCGGGGCCAGGATCAGCGCCCGTGCGGTCTTCGGCCGGCGCCTGGTGCCAAGCCCGATGATCTTCGAAAGGATCGGAAGCGCGAAGGCCGCGGTCTTGCCGGAACCCGTCTGGGCGATGCCCAGGATGTCGCGACCTTCGATCTGGGCCGGGATGGCCTGTTCCTGGATCGGCTTCGGCTGGGTGAAGCCGGCAGCGTGGGTGGCCTTGAGCAGTTGCCCGGAAATCCCGAGCGCGGCGAAGCCGGTCAGCTCCGCATTGTTGTCATTGGTCAAAATTCGTCTTCTTTCATGCGGCCCATGGCCGCCAAAACGCGCGGCGGAGCGCAATCCGCCATCACAAAATATCGGAAACGACAAGGCGACGGATGATGACATCCGCTCGGCTGCGCTGTCGCGCCCGCGGCCAGGCCGTGGGGCTTTTTCATCGCCGTTCCGACTGCCGGAAAGGGAGAAAACAGACGCAACCAGTCTCATTCGTGGAGAAAGCCGGCTCAACCGGCCCAAGCGCCTATGGACCGCATATGGAGGAGAACCGTATGAAATGCAAGCTGTTTATGTTGCGATGCAATATCGCCACCGAAGCGAGTCGTCCGAGGGAACCGGTTCAGGACAACGACATGCGTAAGAACGACAGCGATCTGAAAGATCCCGGCGCGTTTCAGGTCTTGTCGGCCTTGGAGCGGCCCATGCGCCCGAAGCTCAGCGGCCGGGAGCGCCATCCGGTCAGCGTCGCAATCAGCCAGTGGCGAAGCGGCTGCGGCATCATGCTGGCCAGCTTCAGGCCCCACGCCAGCCGTCGCGGAAAGGCGATCTCGAACCCGCCGCGCTCGATGCCCCGGAACATGCGCCTTGCCGCGTCTTCCGGTTCCATCAATGCCGGCAGCATGGAGGCCGTTTGCTGCAGTTGCAGGAGAGGGGTGTTCACGAAGCCCGGATTCGCGACCTGGATGCGAATGTTGACCTTGTCGAGATCGTATTTCAGGGCCTGCGCCATGACATTGATCGCGGCCTTGCTGGCGCCATAGGCAGCGGTCGTCGGCCAGCCGAACCAGGCGCTGATCGATCCAAGCAGCACGATATGGCCGAAACCGCGCTTCTGCATGCGGCGTGTGGCGGGCACCAGCCCGTTGACCACGCCTTGCAGGTTGACGTCGAAGGTGCGGCGGAATTTCCGTACCGAAAGGTTTTCGCCGGCGACCGGGACATAGGTGCCGGCGTTGAAAATGGCCAGCACCACCAGGCCGGCCTCGTTTTCGATGGCGGCCAGGGTGGCGTCGAGCCCGGCTTCGTCGGTCACATCACAAGGATAGGGAAGGATTCGCCCGGCGAGGTTTTCGGCTTCCGCCACCAGCGCATCGATCTCGTCGCCCTCGCGCGCGGTCACCGCCACCGTATATCCGGCACGGGCCAGCTCTTTCGTAAGTGCCCTGCCTATTCCGGAACTGCCGCCGGTGATCCAGACAGCCCCGTCCTTCGGGTTGGCCCTGTAAAGTCCCATTCGTCACCATGTTTGCACTGCAAAAGGGTCTAGCCACGTGCGGGGGAGAAAGAAAGGGGCTTGTAGCAAAGGCGGCGTGCGAGGGCATAAGGTGTAGAACCATATGCTCGGGAAGGTGGACGATGCGGAAATTATATTCTTGAAAGCGAGAGGTCACCTTTTTAGGTTCGGGCCAATCCACTGGATCGAGGAAATTTCCATGCACCGCTCGGTGATCGACGCTATCGGCAATACACCCCTGATCAGGCTGCAGAGAGCCTCGGAAGAGACGGGGTGCGAAATCCTCGGCAAGGCGGAATTCATGAATCCCGGCCAGTCGGTCAAGGACCGCGCCGGATTGTTCATTATCCGCGATGCCGAAAAGCGTGGTCTGCTTCGGCCGGGCGGCGTGATCGTGGAAGGAACGGCCGGCAATACCGGCATCGGCCTTACGCTGGTCGCCAAGGCGCTGGGCTATCGCACGGTCATCGTCATCCCCGATACGCAGGCCCAGGAAAAGAAGGACGCCATCCGGGTGCTTGGCGCGGAACTCATCGAGGTCCCGGCGGTGCCTTACCGCAACCCGAACAACTATGTGAAGCTGTCGGGGCGGCTGGCCGCCCAGCTTGCGGCCAGCGAGCCCAACGGTGCGATCTGGGCCAACCAGTTCGACAATGTCGCCAATCGAGACGGTCATATCCACACCACGGCCAGGGAAATCTGGGAGCAGACCGGCGGCAAGGTGGACGGGTTCGTGTCGGCAGTCGGTTCCGGTGGCACACTGGCCGGCGTGGCCGAGGGGCTTCGCCGGAAGAGCGGGGACGTCAAGATCGCCCTGGCCGATCCTCTGGGGGCCGCCCTCTACAGCTACTACACCAGCGGCGAGTTCAAGGCCGAGGGCAATTCGATCACCGAAGGCATAGGCCAGGGCCGAATCACGGCCAATCTCGACGGTTTCACGCCGGATTTCTCCTACCAGATCCCGGACGAGGAGGCCTTGCCGATCATCTTCGATCTGATCCAGGAAGAGGGGCTTTGCGTCGGCGGCTCCACCGGCATCAATATCGCCGGCGCCATCCGCCTGGCGAAGGAACTCGGCCCCGGCCATACCATCGTGACGATCCTGTGCGACTACGGCACGCGCTATCAGTCAAAACTGTTCAATCCCGAGTTCCTGCGGGCAAAGGGCTTGCCTGTTCCGGGCTGGATGGAGAAGAAGGTAGAGATCAATGTGCCGTACGAGCAGGTGGAATGACGGAATTCAGCACGCACGCCCTCTTTCGTGACGATTCATATCTGAAGGAAGCGGAGGCCGGCGTGCTGGCGGTCAACGACCGCGGCGGGATCATCCTCGACCGCACCATCTTCTATGCCACCTCCGGCGGCCAGCCGGGCGATACCGGCCATTTCGAGCGCGCCGACGGAAGCCGGATCGACATCGCCGCAACCGTCACCGGCCAGACCAAGGATGAGATCATCCATGTTCCGGCGCCCGACCAGCCCGTCGTCGAACCGGGCGAAACGCTGAAACTCGCCATCGACTGGCCGCGCCGGCATCTGCTGATGCGCATGCACACGGCCTGCCACCTGCTGACCGTGGTCTGTCCCTATCCGATCACCGGCGCAGCGGTTTCGACGGATGATTCGCGGGTCGATTTCGACATTCCAGACGCCGGATTCACCAAGGAAGAGGCGACCGAAAGGCTGATGGAACTGGTGCGGGCGGACCATCAGGTGTTCATCCGCCAGATCAGCGAGGAGGAATTGGCCGCCAATCCGGGGCTGGTGAAGTCCAAGAATGTGCGCCCTCCGCAGGGAACCGGCCGCATCAGGCTGGTATGCATCGGCAATGAGGGCGGCGTCGACAGCCAGCCTTGCGGCGGCACGCATGTGGCCGGCACCGGCGAGATCGGTGAAATCCACATCGGCAAGATCGAGAAGAAGGGCAGGGAAAACCGGCGCTTCCGTCTCCGATTCGGGCCTTTGCCGGCAGCCTGAGCGCGTTATATAAGATTTCCGTTCCAGAGGAGGGATACGAGAATGGCCGCAGACAGCCCTTTCGTCGTGGATGCGGACTGGCTGCAGCAGCGTCTCGGCCAACCGGGCCTCTCCGTTGTCGACGCGTCCTGGTATCTGCCGGCGCATAAGCGGGACGCGCGCGGCGAATATGACGCGGCGCATATCCCCGGCGCGGTGTTTCTGGACCAGGATGCGGTTTCCGATCCGGAATCGGAACTGCCGCATACGCTGCCTTCGCCCCGGCATTTCTCCCGCTTCGTCGGCACGCTCGGCATTTCGGCCGACGACACTATCGTCGTCTATGACGGCCCCGGGTTTTTCTCGGCCCCCAGGGCGTGGTGGATGTTCCGCATCATGGGCGTCTATCAGGTCTACGTACTCGATGGCGGTTTCGACAACTGGAAGGCGGAAGGCCGGCCGGTAACGGCGGAGCCGACGAAGATCGCTCCCTGCATCTTCCATGCGCAGTTCGATGAATCGCGCGTCGTCAGCCTCGCCGAAATGCGCCGCATCGTGGAGAACCGGGAAAGCCAGATCGCCGATGCGCGCGGCCCCGGCCGCTTTGCGGGTACGGAACCGGAGCCGCGCGCGGGCATCCGCTCCGGCCACATGCCGGGTGCGAGCAATATTCCGGTGACGGCGCTGTCGCGCGATGGAAAGCTGCTGCCTGTGCCGGAACTGCGCGAGCTGTTCGGGAATGCCGGCATCGATCTTGCCCTCCCGGTGGTCACCTCATGCGGGTCGGGGGTTACGGCGGCGGCGCTGACATTGGCGCTGGAAACCCTCGGTCATGGCGACAGCCGTCTCTATGACGGCTCCTGGACCGAATGGGGCGGCCTGACCGACACGCCGGTCGAAACCGGCAATGGCGAGCCCGCGAAGCCCTGATGCCGATGCAGGACGCCAAACCGGAGCCTATCGAGGTCACGGTCACCTTTCTCGAGATGGAGGCCCGTCCGGCCTCTTTCCCGCCGCTCCCCTACAATCGGCAGATCGCGCTGCTGAAGACCAGCAACATACCGCTGCATTTCTATCGCTACCTGACCGACAGGGTCGGGCGGAAGTGGCATTGGGTCAACACTTTGCGCAAGAGCGACGAGGAGCTTGCGGCTGCTATCCATCGCGAGGGACGCGAGGTGTGGGTGCTCTATCTCGACGGCGCGCCGGCCGGCTTCTTCGACCTCAACCGCACTGCGCCTGACGTGGTCGAACTCGCCTATTTCGGCATGATGGAGCATGCAACCGGGCAGGGGATAGGGCGCTGGTTTCTCGGCGCGGCCATCTCCGCCTGCTGGGCCATGGGACCGCGGCTTGTAACGGTGCAGACCTGCACGCTCGACCATCCGGCCGCCTTGCCGCTCTATCAGAAACTCGGCTTTCGGCCGGTAGGGCAGGCGAAAGAGTTCATCCAGCCCATGACATTTGCGGAGCGTTCTGCCAGCGTGATGTGCGGATGAACATTGCATGGGCGTTTTCTGAACGTGCCGTTCATGCTCGCTTCAGCCGGCGAAGCTAAAAGTCTCCTCACGCCTCGGGCAGGATGAACGGGGCAAGTGATCCAAGGAGAAGACAATGCTCGATCGCCGCAGCTTCGCAACCGCCCTGATCGCCGCCGTGGTCATGCCCGGGGCCGCCTTCGCACAGGCGCAGACGCCTTCGGCCGCGACCATCGAGCGCCAGTTGCAGAGCGCGCCGCGCATGAAGCTCAACCCCAACCAGCGGGTGACGGTGCGCGAATTCAAGCGCCGGCCGGACCTGCGCCGCGCGGCGCCCTCCATCGACATCCAGTCGATCAATTTCGAGTTCGCATCCGCCGAGATCACGCCCTCGCAATATCGCAAGGTCGAGAACATCGCCGATGCGCTGAACCGCATCCTGCGCCGCGATCGTCGCGCTCAGGTGCTGATCGAGGGCCATACCGATGCGGTCGGTTCGGCCCAGTCCAACCAGGTGCTTTCGGAGCGCCGCGCGGAATCGCTCAAGCGGGTTCTGGTGCGTCAGTTCGGCGTTCCGTCCCGTGCGCTGGAAACCGTCGGCTATGGCGAGGAATTCCTGCTGGTTCCGACTCCGAACGAGAACTGGCGCAACCGTCGTGTCACCTTGCGCCGCATCGACAGCTTCATTCGCTAGCTGTTGCTTGCCGCCGAGGCGGCCTCCGCTCCCCATTTCGTGACAAGGCCCGGCTTGACGTGCCGGGCCTTCGGCGTGTCTTCTTCGATAAAAGGAAGGAGATGCGATGACGATCAAGGTGGTTATGGCCGGTGCGACCGGCTGGGTCGGAAAAGCGCTGGTTCCTGTGATCCTGGCCGAGGAGGACCTGCTTCTGGCCGGTGCGGTGTCGCGCAAGGCCGCCGGGCAGGATGCCGGCCATGCGGCAGGCCTGTCGATGACGACGGGCGTTACGGTTTCTCCCACGCTGGAAGACGCCCTGACCACGCCCTCGGATGTGGTCGTCGATTACACCAAGCCCGATATCGTCAAGGCCAACACCCTTCTTGCGATCTCGAAGGGCCGGCATGTGGTGATCGGCACCTCCGGGCTTGGCGCGGATGATTATGCCGAGATCGATGCCGCCGCCCGTGCCAGGGGCGTCGGCGTCCTTGCCGCCGGCAATTTCTCGATCACCGCCACGCTGCTCAAACGCTTCGCCCTGATGGCCGCGAAATATGTGCCCGATGTCGAGGTCATCGACTATGCGAGCGCACGCAAGCCCGACGCGCCGTCCGGCACGGCGCGCGAACTCGCCGAGCGCCTTGCCGAGGTTCGCCGGCCGGCCACCAGCCTGCCGCAATTGCAGGTATCCGGTGTGCCGGCGACCCGCGGGGCACCCGTAGGGCAGGGGGAAGGCGTCCAGGTTCACGCCCTTCGGATGCCGTCCTACATCCTGTCTTGCGAGGCCATATTCGGCTTGCCGGACGAGCGGCTGACGATCCGTCATGATGCCGGCTCTTCCGCCGCGCCCTATGTTGCCGGAACCTTGCTGGCCATTCGCCGCGTCGGCTCCATGAAGGGGCTGGTGCGCGGCCTAGATGAACTGATGGAATAAGCCACAGGTGGCGTTAACCCTTTGTTAACCACGTCGGGCGCACTCTGTCTGCAACTGTCGTATTGCCGTTACATTGCCTCTCTATAAGGCAGGTGTCGACAAGGTGGCTGACCGCGGATGTACCGGCAGCGACTGCGACAGACGAGGAAGCGGAGCACTTGCTCCGCTTTTTTGTTTGTTGCATAGCGGCGGGCAGGGAATCGCATAAGGTGCCCCTGTTTTTTTCAGGAATCCGCCATGCCGCGCATCGCTTATGTCAACGGGCGTTACGTCGCCCATCGGGACGCCACGGTTCACATCGAGGACCGGGGCTATCAGTTCGCAGACGGTGTCTACGAGGTCTGTGAAGTCGCGCGTGGGTTCATCGTCGATTCCAAACGCCATCTGGACCGGCTGGATCGGTCGCTTTCCGAACTGGCCATCGATTGGCCGATACATCGTTCGGCGCTGATGACGGTGATGCGCGAGGTGATTCGCCGCAACCGCGTGCATGACGGGCTGGTCTATCTGCAGGTCACGCGCGGCGTTGCGCCGCGTGACCATCCTTTTCCCGTGGGTGTGCGGCCATCGCTCGTCATAACGGCGAAGAAGACCAACCCTGATGCGCTCCGGCACAAGGCCGAAGCCGGCGTCAAGGTCATCACCGTACCGGAAAACCGCTGGGATCGCGTCGACATCAAGACAGTCGGCCTCCTGCCAAACGTTCTTGCCAAGCAGAAGGCCAAGGAAGCCGGCGCCTACGAGGCCTGGTTCGTCGACCCTGACGGAACGGTCAAGGAAGGGGCCTCCACCAATGCCTGGATCGTGACGAAAGACGGCGTTCTCGTGACCCGCCCCGCCGACCATGGCATCCTGCGCGGGATCACGCGGGCGACGCTGTTCGACGTGGCGGCCAGCCTTGGCCTGCGCGTCGAGGAGCGGGCCTTCAGCGTCGAGGAAGCCCTGGCGGCGCGCGAGGCTTTCCTGTCCTCCGCCACCACGCTGGCAACGCCGATCGTTGCCATTGACGGTCATCCCGTGGCCAACGGCCATCCCGGTTCGGTAGCACTTTCGTTGCGCCAGGCCTTTTTTGAGATTGCGGAAAAAAGTCCGGCCTGATAACCGCTGGGTGTAAACAATAGTAAATCTCGTCCTGCTTGCGTTGTTGCAGGCAGGGTTGTTTGTGGACTGGACACGCCCATATGGAGCGGCGTATTGGCAGGCAGACAAAAAGGGATCCGGCGGGAAGATAAGAAAAATGGCCGAACGCTCGCAAAATCTTCAGGACCTTTTCCTGAACTCGGTTCGTAAAAGCAAAAACCCCCTCACCATATTCCTCATCAACGGCGTGAAACTGACCGGTGTCGTGACGTCGTTCGACAATTTCTGCGTCCTGCTGCGCCGCGACGGGCATTCCCAGCTCGTCTACAAGCATGCCATCTCCACGATCATGCCGAGCCAGCCGGTGCAGATGTTCGAGGCCGAGGAAGGCTAAGGACACCTGATTGGCACGCAACCGCGACGCGGCTGACAAGTCCGGAAAGCAACCCGACAAGGCTGCCGACGAGGCAAGGGCCGCGCCGACGCGCGCGGTCGTCGTCGTGCCGGTCCTGACGCGCCCCGCCAGCGCCGACGAGACGGCCCGGCCGCGCCTGACGCGTTCGCCCGCCGCCCGCCATGACGAGGCCGTGGGCCTGACCCGCGCCATCGATCTCGACCCCGTGCACAGCCTGGTGGTGACGGTGAACGATCCGCGGCCCGGAACGCTTTTGGGCACCGGCAAGGTGGCCGAGATCGCCGATCTCGTGAAGGACAGCGAAGCGGAGCTGGTGATCGTCGATCATCCGCTGACGCCTGTGCAGCAGCGCAATCTCGAGAAGGAAATGAACGTCAAGGTGCTTGACCGCACCGGGCTCATCCTCGAGATTTTCGGCGAGCGCGCCCGCACGAAGGAAGGCACCTTGCAGGTCGAGCTTGCCCATCTGAACTACCAGAAGGGCCGGCTGGTGCGGAGCTGGACCCACCTCGAACGTCAGCGCGGCGGCGCGGGCTTCCTCGGAGGCCCCGGCGAAACCCAGATCGAAGCCGACCGGCGCATCCTTCAGGACAAGATCGTCAAGCTGAAGCGCGAGCTGGAAACGGTGCGTCGCACGCGCGATCTGCACCGGGCCAAGCGCAAGAAGGTGCCGTTCCCGGTCGTGGCCATCGTCGGCTACACCAATGCCGGCAAGTCCACCCTGTTCAACCGGCTGACCGGGGCAGGGGTGCTGGCCGAGGACATGCTGTTCGCCACGCTGGATCCGACCTTGCGCCGCCTGCGCCTGCCGCATGGCACGCCGGTGATCCTCTCCGACACCGTCGGCTTCATCTCCGACCTGCCCACCCATCTGGTCGCGGCCTTCCGCGCCACGCTGGAGGAGGTGGTGGAGGCCGATCTGGTGCTGCATCTGCGCGACATCTCCGATCCGGATACCGCTGCGCAGGCCGAGGACGTCGAGCGGATTCTGGGGGATCTCGGCGTCGATGCGAGCGACGACCGCCGCGTCATCGAGGTGTGGAACAAGGTCGACCTGCTGGACGAGGCCAACCGCGAACGGCTTCTGGTCGAGGCACAGCACGACCGGCGCCACAGCCCCGTTGCCATTTCCGCCGTGACCGGTGAAGGGCTCGACCGCCTGCTGCAAGCCATCGAGGCCCATGTTTCCGGCGAACTGGCGGAAATGACCGTCACCCTCGCGCCGGATCAGCTCGGGCTTCTCGACTGGCTATATCGAAACGGCGACGTCGTTTCGCGCGCGGACAATGAGGATGGCAGCCTTTCACTTGTGGTGAACGCGACCGAGAGCGCGCGCGAGGAAATCCGCAACCGGCTGCGGATCGGCAAGGACAAGCCGTCGGCGGAAGCGTAACGCGCCTTTGGAGCGTGGAAAGTCGGTTCCCGGTTTCCGGCCTGAATCTCTAAACCTTGCCCTTGGCCTGCTGCCAAAGTTCTTCCATCTCGTCCAGCGTGGCGGCTTCCAGCGATTGCCCCTGTTCCTCAAGTACCCGCTCTATGTGATGGAAACGGTTGCGGAATTTTTCGTTCGTTCCGGCAAGCGCTGCTTCCGAATCGAGGCCCAGATGGCGGCCGAGGTTGACGAGGGCGAACAGCATGTCGCCAAATTCGTCCTTGATCGCGCCCGTCTCGCCCTTTGCAATCGCTTCGCGCAGTTCGCCGGTCTCCTCCTCGATCTTGTCGAGGATCGGCCTGGCCTCGCCCCAGTCGAAACCGACGCGCGCGGCCTTTTGCTGAAGCTTCAGGGCGCGGGTCAACGCGGGCAGGGCAAGCGGCACGCTGTCCAGAAAACCCTTGCCGTTGTCCTCGGGGTCCCGGCCGCGCGCCAGCCGCGCAGCGAGCTTTTCCGCTTTCTCCTCGGCCTTGATTTTCTCCCACATGCCCTTCGCCATGCCGGCGCTACGGGCCTTGTCGTCGCCGAACACATGCGGGTGGCGACGGATCATCTTGGTGGTGATGGCTTCCACCACATCCGGGAAGGCGAACTCGCCTTCTTCCTCGGCCATGCGGGCATGGTAGACGACCTGTAGAAGCAGATCGCCAAGCTCCTCGCGCAGATCGTCGAAATCACCGCGCTGGATCGCGTCGGCCACCTCATAGGCCTCTTCGATCGTATAGGGCGCGATGGTCGAGAAATTCTGCTCAACATCCCAGGGGCAGCCGCCGACCGAGGCGCGCAGCGCCGCCATGATCTCGATGAGCCGCGAAATATCCCGCGATGGTGTCAGGGACGGTATCGCCTTGCCGGTATCCAATTTACGGGCGAAATAGCGCACGGTCTTGGCGCCGCCATGAATGGCGGCTTCACCGACCTCCCGAAAGCCCAACCGTTCATGGAAGGCGTAGGAAGCGGGGTTCGGCGGTTCGGCATTCACCTCGCAGACGACCGTGTCGTGGCCGGCCCTGGCCGCGCGCTCGAACAGGTTCTCGTAAAGCCGCCTGGCATGGCCGCGCCCCCTGGCCTTTTCGTCCACGACGACACGATCGACATAGACGAAGCGCGGATAGCGCCGGCGGAACCAGAGGAAATTCGGGCTGTCATAGTCAGCATCCTGATCGAAGGTCATCAGGAAGGCTTCCGCCTCGCCGATGCGGCGGGCGTGGAAGGCCTGATCAAGCAGGAACGACAGGCGCTTGGGCTCCAGCCAGGACAGTTCCTCGGCGTGCAGATTGTTGAGCTTCAGGATGGCCGCCTCGTCCTTTTCTTTCACGGGTTCGATGGGCGGTGGCTGACTGGACACGATGGTTCATCCTTCTGGGAAAGCGCCCCCACGGTTAACACTGTGGCACCGGATGCAAAAGCGCATTCCGATTCAAACCGGCAGGCCCTTGCGATTGGTGCTCGCACGACGCTATGCACACCCCATATAGGGCTGGCGATCACGGCAACAGGACAGACAAAAAGACGTGGCAAAACCGCACGCAGAACCAAGGCTTGACTACCACGCCGCAGACGGGCGGCCGACGGTGTCTGTCGCCCCCATGATGGACTGGACGGACCGGCATTGCCGTTTCCTCCATCGCCAGCTTTCGCGAAAAGCCTTGCTCTACACCGAGATGGTGGTCGCCGATGCCGTCATCCATGGTGCGCGAGACCGTTTGCTCGGCTTCGATGCGGCGGAACATCCGGTCGCCTTGCAGCTAGGCGGCTCCGACCCGCAAAAACTGGCCGACGCAGCGCGTATCGGTGCCGATTTCGGGTATGACGAGATCAACCTCAATGTCGGCTGCCCCTCGGACCGGGTTCAGAGCGGCACCTTTGGTGCCTGCCTGATGCAAACCCCGCAACTCGTGGCCGATTGCGTCGCCGCCATGAAAGCCGCTGTGACGATCCCCGTGACCGTCAAGTGCCGGATCGGCATCGATGACCAAGACCCCGAAACAGCGCTGGACGACCTGTCGGACAAGGTGTTCGCGGCAGGCGTCGACGGACTTTGGGTGCATGCCCGCAAGGCCTGGCTGAAGGGCCTGAGTCCTAAGGAAAATCGGGACATTCCGCCCCTCGACTATGATCGCGTCTATCGGCTCAAGCAGAAAAACGGCAGCCGTTTCATAGGGATAAATGGCGGTATTCAGACTCTGTATGAATCGGAAAACCACCTGAAATCGGTGGATGGGGTCATGCTCGGCCGCGCCGCATATCACACACCCGGCATCCTCATCGGCGTCGATATCCTGCTGGACGGCAAACCTGCCGACGCGTTCGATTTCGAGACCCTGATCGAAACCATGAGCGACTATGCGGCTCGCCACATCGCCCAAGGCGGGCGGCTGGGGCACATCACCCGACACATGGTCGGCCTGTTCCACGGCCTGCCCGGAGCACGGCGTTGGCGGCAAGTCCTCTCCACCGAAGCGATGCAGCCGGGCGCCGATCCTCAGGTGCTGCGCGATGCCTTCGCGGAAGTCGAACTTCCGGTAAAAGAGCAGGCGGCGTGACGAGCCGTTTAAATCTCGGATATTCTGGTAGACGAGTTTGGCTGGGGAACCTGGATTCAATCGACGGAATCCCGCTGACCTGCCCCCCGTTCGTCCCTCGTTCATAACGAGAGTCCTTGGGGTTGATAGTGGTCGGTTTCGGGTTGGGCAAGCGCGCCGGGCGCGGAGCCCTCAGATTGCTCAAGCGCCCGGCGCGC
>Ga0180220_1000639_pt1 | contig 34394 bp, 28 predicted proteins | sample eDN5th37CBELigBY_FD_151335 | JGI IMG/M metagenome (GOLD analysis project Ga0180220, IMG submission 151335) | Enriched backyard soil microbial communities from Emeryville, California, USA - eDNA 5th pass 37_C BE-Lig BY (version 2) (version 2) | ecosystem: Environmental > Terrestrial > Soil >... | reverse complement strand
GCTGCCCAGCTGGTTCCACCACTACAACACCGTCCATCCGCATCGCGCACTTGGCTACCTCGCCCCGCGCGAATACATCGTCCAATCAACCAGTGAGGAACTGTCCGGAAATTAAGGGGCAACGACATCGGGGCTGAAGGTGGATGGGCTATCGCAGCAGGCCTATATTCGGCAAACTGAAGGAGATGCTGGACGAATTGCCCCGGGCGCGGCTTGCGTTGTTGTAGCGCACGGGTGAGAGAGGGAGCGCGAAGCCCGATCAGGGGCAGCCTTCTCATCCGGGGCGAAGAGCGCGAGCCAGATCATGGGCTTGTGCATCAAGTCTCAGATACGATAAGGTTGTGCTACTAATAGGCGGCGTTCGATCAGAGACTCGTCATGCGCGGCGGGCTGGTCGGTCTCCGGTCTGTTGCATCTCGGGTTCGCACCGAAAGCACGACGGCTCTCTTACGGTCCTGGGATGAAAGCATGAGACATATAATGGAGCTCGAAACCCTCGCCCGTCCGGGCAGAACTTGGGCGAAGTTTTTCAGCTCGTTCCGAGTGCAGCTGCTTTTGTGTGTCTTAATAGGCGTCATCGCTCCCATTCTCACCTATTACGCGGGGGACTTGTCGGTCTTGGCGACTAATCCTACTGCCAAGAATTCCTTGTTAGTTGGCGTTTTGGCCACCTGCGCTAGCGTGGTTGCTGTACGGAAGTTCGGTGAGTTCCCAGGCACGATCGGTGCAAGCTACATCTTTCCGGCCTTCGCGGCGAGCTACGCCGTCGGAATTACGATCATTCTGTTGGCACGTGCACCTTACAGCGGTGTCCTGCTCTCTATCACTTTCGCGCTTAGCCTCGGCACACGGTTCGCTATCGGAGCGTTGGAGAAGAGGGGCGATGACAACATCTATTATCTGGTGCCCGGCGGCAAGATTGACCGCATTCGGCGCGACCTTGGCGTGGCGTCGGTTACGCTCGATGCGCCTGTGCTCCCTGCCGACCCAAACGCGATCATTGTCGCAGACCTTCATCATGACCATACTGACGAATGGGAGCGTGCCTTTGCGATGGCGGCGCTGAACGGGATCGGCGTCTATCATTACAAGCAGGTATGGGAAGCCCGCACGGGCAAAGTACGGATAGAGCATCTTTCTGAAAATAGCCTTGGTTCGCTGATGCCGAGTAACAGCTACGCCAAGGTGAAGCGCTTGATCGACATCATGCTCACGCTGATCGCGATACCGGTTCTGATAGTACCACTGCTAATCACGGCGCTACTGATTAGGTTCGATTCACCCGGTTCGGTATTTTTTCGGCAGGAGCGCATCGGTTATCGTGGTCAGATGTTTCGTGTCCTGAAATTTCGCACAATGCGTCCTGCTAAGCCGCGGATGGATGATTTCGACCCTGTGAATGACGCAATCACGAAGGATGCCGATGCGCGGATAACCAAAATTGGCCGGTTCCTGCGTCAGACCCGGATTGACGAGTTGCCGCAGCTTTTCAATATTCTGCGTGGTGAAATGAGCTGGATCGGTCCGAGGCCGGAGGCGTGTCCCCTATCCGAATGGTATGAGCGCGAGATTCCCTTTTATTCCTATCGGCACATCGTGCGACCCGGGGTGACAGGATGGGCGCAGGTTAATCAGGGGCATGTTGCTGGGATCAGCGAAGTTCACGACAAACTGCGGTACGATTTCTACTACATCAAGAATTTCTCGATGTGGATTGACCTCGTCATCCTTTTCAAAACGGTACTGGTCGTGATCCGAGGTATCGGAGCCAAATAGGCCCGGACTGCCGTCGACGCTAGCCACGCTCGCTTAACTTGCGCTCCCAGGCGAGCGCGTGACGGACGATCGTGTCAAGGTCGGCGAAGCGCGGCGCCCAAGGCAATGTGGCGAGGATGCGCGCATTGTCGGAGACGAGGGCGTCAGGGTCGCCGGCGCGACGTCCCTCCATGCGACGGTCAATCTTCATGTTCGTCACCCGGTCCACAGCATCGCACACTTCCAAAACCGAAAAGCCGCGCGAATAACCGCAGTTCATGAAATGACTTTGGTCGGGGTCGGCGATCAGCTTTTCCAGCGCCAGCACATGGGCATCGGCAAGGTCGCTGACGTGAATATAGTCGCGCACGCCGGTGCCGTCGGGGGTGTCAAAGTCGGTGCCAAAGACTGCCACATGGCTGCGTTTGCCCGTTGCAGCTTCCACCGCGACCTTGATCAGATGGGTGGCGCCCGTAGTCGACTGGCCGCTACGCCCGTCGGGATCCGCGCCGGCTACGTTGAAATAGCGCAGCGCGCAGAAATTGAACGGATGCGCAGCGGCGGCATCGCGAAGCATCATCTCGGTCATAAGTTTCGATGTGCCGTAGGGGTTGATCGGCTGCTGCGGTGCATCTTCGCGCACCGGAATGCTGGTGGGGATGCCGTAGGTCGCGGCGGTTGATGAAAAGATGAAGTGGCGCACACCCCCCTCTATCGCTGCTTCCAGCAGCGCCGCGGTCGCGGCGGTATTGTTGCGATAATATTTGAGAGGGTTTTCGACCGACTCGGGCACCACGACCGAGCCCGCAAAGTGCATGATGGCGCCAATATTATGGTCGGCGATCGTACGCGCGACCACCTCTTTGTCGGCAATATCGGCGACGACCAGCGGCACCCCGTTGGGCACCGCCCAGTCGAATCCGGAGACCAGATTGTCGATCACGACAACCGGCCATTCGGCGTCGCGCAGTGCCAGCACGGCATGGCTGCCAATATAGCCAGCGCCCCCAGTGACGAGAATGGGAAAGCGATCGGCCATGACGGTCTCCGAATGATTGGGGAAGGCGCGGCTATAGTCAGCCATCGGGAATTGCACAATATTTGCGCGCCGCGTTATTCTCTCGTCTTACCGCGACGTACGGAAAGCCCCGCGATGCCGCCCGCCGGGTCCGGGTCAACCCGCACCGATACGTCGAAAACGTCAGCGGCGTGTTCCGCGATGGCGGAAGCGGCGGGGCGGGTTTCCGCTACAATGCTGCCAGCCTTCATCCAGATAATCCGACGGGCAAATTGAGCGGCGAGATTGAGGTCGTGGAGGACCACTGCGATGCCCTGACCCGCGCGGCTTCGCGCCTCCAGCCTGGTCATGATGTCGAGCTGGCGGCGCGGATCGAGGGCCGCGACGGGCTCATCAAGGAGAAGGAGAGGGGCCTCGGCCGCAAAGACTCGCGCGAGCGCGACGAGCGCCAGCTCGCCGCCCGAGAGGGTGGCGGTCGAACGTCGGGCGAGAGCAGCGCAGCCGACTTCCTCGAGCCACCGCGCCGCCTCGTCCGCGCCGCGCACGACTTCAGCACCTCCGAAGGCGAAACGGCCGAGGGCCACCATGTCGGCGACCGTGATTGGCCACGCGACCTCGGTGCGCTGGGGGAGATAGGCAAGGCGACGCGCCCGCTCGATGGGGCTGAGGCGCGCAATTTCGTGTCCGTCGAGACCAACAGACCCTTTATTCGGCCGCCCTTGCCCCGCGAGGAGACGCATGAGGGTGCTTTTTCCCGAACCGTTGGGTCCGACAATGGCCACGAGCTCGCCCGGCGAAAGGCGGAACTTCGCATCCACGAGCCGATCGGCGAGCGTAAGCCCCTTGGCTATCAGTTCAGTCATGGCGGACCGTCCCGCGGCGCAGTGCGATCAACAGGAAGATGGGCGCGCCGGCGAGCGCCGCGACCACCCCGAGGCGCAGTTCTGTATCGGTCGGCAGCAGGCGGACGAGCATATCGGCGATGATCAGCATCGCCGCGCCCGCAAGCGCGGCGGGGACGAGGGTACGCCCTGGATCGTGGCCGACCCACGGCCGGACCACGTGCGGCGCGACGATGCCAACGAAACCCACCGCGCCCGCAAGCGCCACCGAGGCGCCGGTCGCAAGTCCGGTGCCGACCACGACAGCGATCTGGGTGCGCCGGAAATCAAGCCCGTGCGCGCCCGCCGCCTCCTCGCCGATTGCGAGCAAGGACAGGCTCCTGCGCTGGGTGAGAAGCATAGCTGCGCCCGCTACCATGAACGGAAGAGTAAGACCGAGGTCGGCGAGCGAACGGTTGGCGACCGACCCCAATGTCCAATTGACGAGATCGGAGAGCGAGAAGGGATTGGGCGCGAAGTTGAGGATGAGGGCCATCGCCGCGCCGGCAAGGCTTGAGAGGCCAACCCCGATGAGGATCAGCGTCGCCATGCCGCGCGTGCGCACGGCGGCCGAGGCGAGGAGGGCGGTGACCAGGCCCGCGCCGCCGATCGCGCCGAGCGGCAAGGCCCAGGACCAGGCCGCGGCGAGCCCGAAATAAAGCGCCAGCGTGGCGCCGAGCGTCGCCGCGGCCGAGACGCCCAGGATGCTAGGCTCGGCGAGCGGATTGCGCGTCAGCGCCTGCAGGCCGGCGCCGCATAGACCAAGCGCCGCGCCCACCGAGGCGGCAGCCAATATCCGGGGGAGGCGGATGTCGAACAAAATAATCGCTGCTGCTGGGTCACGCCCGCTCAACCAGTCGGCAAGCAGCGCGGGCGAAAAGCCGCGCGCGCCGGCCATCACGGCAAGCGTAGCGGTGAGCAGCAGCAGCGCTGCGAGCAGGAGGTTGACCCGGGTCATTTTGCCTTTGCCAATTCGGTCACGGCGTGTCCCATCAGCCAGTTCCCGCACGCGAGCCATGCGCCCGGCACCTCGGCCTCGCGCACACCCTGCGTCGCCTGCGCGACAACCGGATGGCGCGAGGATGTCCAATGATCCTGCTGATAGCGCGGACTGTCGAAAAAGGCGCGAAAGACCGCATCGGGCGGCCGCCGTACCATATCCTCGACCGGCAGGCTCCCCCAGCCGGGGGCCGTGCGATAGGGTGTGTATCCGGCAGCCTCGATGACTTCGGCGACGAGCGATCCGGGCCCCGTGGTCACATCGCCGGGTGTGACATAGAGCGCAGTACCCTTGGCCGGGGTACGGCGCGCGGCCGCGAGCTCGCGCTCGAAGCCCGTAGCGCGGGCGCGCGCTTCTCTTTCGGCTCCCAGTTCCCGCCCGACACGGAGCATGTCGGCGCGGCTTTCGGCAAGCGAGGCCGGAAAGCCGAGCTGCACGACCTTGATTCCCATCGCGGCGAGCTGCCGGTCGAGCCGCGCGTCGCCGCCATAGCTGCGCACGACGACCGCGGGCCGAAGGCGCGCGATATCCTCCAGCTGTGGCCTCAGGCGCACGAGGCCCGCCGCGCGCGGCGCTGCAAAGCTCGTGTCGCTGTCGACCTCGAACGATACGGCGCGGATCTGGTGCCGGGGCAGCAGCCCGAGCACCATCTGGTCGGCGCAGAAATCGATGCTCGCGGCGCCATGGGGCGCAGGCAGCGGCGCGCGGCTCTGGCAGCCCGCAAGGACTGCCAGCACTGCCAGGGCCGCCACGCGCTGCATCAGAAACCCCATCGCACCCCGGCATGGGCCGAGCGGCCCGGGGTGTTGTACGTAGCGACATTCTGATATGTCTCGTCGAAGAGATTTTCGACGCGGCCGAAGAGTTCGATTCCCGCGGCAATCGGATAGGAGGCCCTAAGGTCGACCAGGATATAATCGCTGAGCCTTAGGTTGTTCGCCCGGTCATCGAAGCTCTTGCCGGCATAGCGCACCGCGACCGAGAGATCGGCGCCCGATGCGGCGCCGCCGGGTGTCCAGGCGAGCTCGGCGTTGGCAAGATGCCGGGGGCGCCGCGCAAGCTGATTGCCTTCAAGCGGCGATCCCGGGGTGCGGTCGGTTGCCACGGTCAGGCTGTAGTTCGCGCGCACCGCGAAGCTGCTGCCAAGCTTTGCGCCTGCCTCGACCTCGACGCCCTCTGCCCGGGCACGATTGATATTGTCATAAGTGCCGAACGGCCGGTTCCCACTCGCGCAGATCGCGGGCAGGGGATCAGGGACGGGCGGGCAGGAGACGAAATCGATGAGGTTGCGGCTGTCGCGGCGATACCAGGCGACATCGACAAAGCGCTGTGCATCGCCCAGCCGCACGCCGACCTCGTAGGATTTAGCGCGCTCCGGCAGGAGCTCAGGGTTCCCGTAGGCCCCTGCCGAGTCCGAAAGCTGGAACAAGGTCGGCGCCTTGAAACCCTCGCGGTAGCTTGCGCGCACCAGGACATGATCCCCGAGTTTTTGCCCGATGTCGGCGGCAAAGCTCGTCGCGCCGCCAAAATCGCGGTGATCATCGCGGCGAACGCCAAAGGTCAGCGAAAATGCATCGGTCGGGCGCGCGGCGAGCATCGCCCAGCCGCCAGTTGTCGCGGTCTGCCCCCGGTCGGGCGCGAAACCGTCGTCGGTGAGCGCGCGCGTCCATTCGCGCTCGGCCCCGGCAATCAGGCGAAGGCTGTCGCCTGCCGTGCTCCCAAAGACATCGCCGAGGCCCCAGTCGATGCTGTAGCTCAGCCGCTCGCTGCGCCCGCGGGCGCGAAAGGTGGGAGGCTCGCCGAGATCAGGATTGAAGTTGTCGCGATTGACGTCTGCGAAGGCGAATTGCAGCCGGTGCGCAAAGCCGCCCGCGCTGCTGCTACCGCCGGGGCGATGCTCGAGGCTCGCCGCGGCATAATGTTCCCTTGTCTTCTGATATTCGTCCGTGTCACCGAAGGTAAAGGCCGGCGGGGCAAAGCCGTCGAGCTCGACGCGGCTCGCGGCATAAAGTCCGAACGCCCTGAAGAGGAGGGTGCTGCCGATCTCGGTGCGATTGCTGAGATTGGCCGAATATTGGCGGTAGCCGTCACGCTCGGTTCCGGCGGCGGCGCTGCTGAAGCCGCGGGTGCGGACAAAGCCGCCGCCGATCCCGAACTGCGAGGCGCCGAGCGCGGCCGTGCGCAGCTGGCCGTTTACGCGCGCAGTATCGCGCGCACCATATTCGGCGCCGATCCGGCCCGAAGTGCCGCTTGCAAGGTCGGGGTCGGTCGAGGTGATGGACACCACCCCGCCGATCGCCTGGCTGCCCCAGGGCAGGCTGTTCGCGCCGCGCAGCACCTCGATACGGTCTATGCTCCCGAGCATCAGATTGGCAAAATCGAACGCGCCATTCGGTGACGAGGGGTCGCCGACACGCACTCCGTCGATGACGACGAGCGTCTGCGCGTCTTCTGCGCCGCGGATGCGCAGGCTTGCCACCCCGCCGAGCGCGCCATTCTGCGTGACATGGACGCCGGGCAAGCGCGCGATGAGGTCGGCCGCTGCGCCGTTCTGGGCGCGGTCAATCTCTTCCTTGTCGATGATCGACACCGACGCATTGGTTTCAGAAAGCGCCAGCGGCGCACCGATGACGGTAATCGACTGATCATCGAAGGGCGCTTCGTGCGCCAGCGCGGGCGACGCTGCGGCGAGCGCGAGAAGCGACAGACTGGTTTTATGGGCAAGGGTCTTCATTCAGGTCCTCCAGCGTTACGGTCTTGCCGTCACGCGAGGATCCTCGCCTGCTCCCGGTGCACCCCGCCCGCGCGCAGATAACGGCGACGCTCTGGCAGGTCTCCTGGCTTCCGGGTCGCCGGTGGATTGCGGCCTTCCCGGGGATATGGTCCCCAGTGGCATAGTCGCATCCGCCTCGCCGGTTACAGTTGCGGGGGCAGCGCCGGATTTCACACCGGACTTCCCTTTTCATGCCCGGTAAAGGGCAACCCGAGGTCACGAGGCGGGCCGCTAGCAAAAGCACGCTCGCGCTGCAACGCCAACTTGCAATCAATGAAGGGAGGCTCGACATAGGCTCCAACCAGGAGCCGGCATGCAAATCGCCTTCGACAATAGTTTTCACGCGACGATGGAAGGCTTTTATGCGCCAGCCGAGGCGGCGCGTCCTTCAACCCCGCGCCTTTTGGCGTTCAACCATGCGCTTGCCGCGCGGCTCGGGATCGACGCGACCGGCACCGGCGATGACGAACTGGCGCGTCTTTTTTCAGGTGCGGAGCTGCCTCCCGGCGCCGATCCGCTCGCGCTTGCCTATGCGGGACACCAGTTCGGCCATTTCTCGCCGCAGCTCGGCGACGGGCGCGCGCTGCTCCTTGGCGAGGTCGTGGCGCCTGACGGTGTCCGCTTCGACATTCAGCTCAAGGGTTCAGGACCCACGATGTTCTCGCGCAACGGCGACGGCAAGGCCGCAATCGGTCCCGTTCTGCGCGAATATCTCGTCTCGGAAGCCATGGCGGCGATGGGCGTGCCGACGACGCGCGCGCTCGCAGCGGTTGCAACGGGCGAGCGCGTCCAGCGCGAGCGCGCACACCCCGGCGCAGTGCTGACGCGCGTCGCGCGCAGCCATATCCGCGTTGGCACCTTCCAGTTCTTTGCCGCGCATTTCGGAGCAGAGCATGTCATCCGCCTCTCCGACTATGCGATCGCCCGCCACTTTCCCGAGCTCGCGGAGGCGGCGAACGCGCACCTTGCGCTGCTCGAGAGGGTCATTGGCCTTCAATGTTCGCTTATCGCCCATTGGATGAGCGTTGGCTTCATCCACGGCGTAATGAACACCGACAATGTCGCGATCTCGGGCGAGACGATCGATTATGGGCCATGCGCTTTCATGGACCGCTTCTCGGTGAGCACCGTGTTCAGTTCGATCGACGCCCATGGCCGCTATGCCTATGGACGCCAGCCGCAGATCATGCATTGGAACATGGCGCGCTTCGCCGAAGCGCTGCTGCCTGCGATCCACGCGGTCGATCCCGCTGACATCGAGCGCGCAAAGGAGCTGGTCGCGGCGGTACCGGACCGGTTTCGGCGCGTCTGGGACGACGAGATGCGCGCAAAGCTGGGGCTAGCGGAAGAGGGCCCCGGCGACACTGAGTTCATCGATGGACTGTTCGCCGAGCTTGAGCGCCATGGCGCCGATTTCACCGGCTTTTTCCGCGCGCTTGCGATGCTGCTACGCGGGGACCGCGCGGCGCTCGATGCGCTGCTCCCCGATGAAGGCGCGATGGGGTCATGGATCGCCGCATGGCGCGCGCGGATCGAGGGGGAAGGGGGAGATTTTGCAGAGCGTGCCGAAGCGATGGACGCGGTGAACCCGCTATACATCCCGCGCAACCACCTTGTTGAGGCCGCGCTCGCCGCCGCCGAGGCGGGCGATATGACGCCGTGGCTCCGCCTCCTTGAAGCGGTGCAGCATCCCTTTGCCGCGCGCGCCGAATGGGCCGAGTTTGCCGGACCTGCGCCCGAGGACTTCGGTCCCTATACGACCTTCTGCGGAACCTGACGGGCGCCGGCTCGTTGACCCCTTGGGTGATCGCACGATCCTGTCAGGGGGATTTCATCGCAAATGCTGCTTCTGTGCGATCTTCCTCGAGCAAAATCGCCTTGCGCCCCGCCGCGCCGCAAGCCACAAGTGCGCATCGGCTGTGCACAGATGCAAAATTCTGAAAATCCTCGCTTATTGAAACGCGGACGGCCGCCGCGGCTCCATCGCGGACTGATTTTGTCCGCGTCGCTTTTCGCGTTTGGCTGGACGGGCTTTGCTTTTGCGCAGCAGGTGCCGCCTGCGGCCGCCGAAAGCCAGGAGGAAAGCCCCGCGCCGGACGCACCAGGCGAGATCGCGGCGCCGACCCCGCCGCCCGCCGACGTGATCCTGCCCGAGGTCGAGCAGATCATCGGCGACGACGAGTTTGACGATGCGATCCCGCCGATCAGCGCCGAGGATGATCCCGAGCTCGACCGTCCGCTTGAATCGATTGCCGAGTTCGAGAGGCGACAGGCGGCCGAGCGTGCGGCCGATACCAGCAGCGATGGCGACGGGCCGCCGAGCGTCGATGGCACGCCGGTCCCGGCGCTCGCCGACGGGGATGCGGTCGAGGCGATCGGTGACGCACCGATCACCGATAGCGAACTTGCCGCACCGCTTCCTGCGCTCGAAAATTTCAACGTCGAACCGGTCGAATTCGCCGAGCCCGAGGAGGCCGACGCGCATCGTACGATCGAATATACCGTGCAGGTCAACGGCCTTGCCGGCGCCGATGCGACAACCGGGGTAGATCTTGCCGACCTCTTCGGCGATCTTTCCGCGCTCTATGATGGCGATGGCAAAGCCGAAAATGGCGCGATGGTCCGCGCCCGCCTGTCGGCCGACGCCGAGCTCCTTCAGCGCATCCTCGCCTCCGAAGGCTATTATGACGCCAAGGTCGAAACGCGGATCGACCGGACGCCGCGAAACGAGGATGCCGGCGGGGATGGAGAGAGCCGGGCGCGGCGCCGGCGAGGGCCGCTCATCGCGGTCATCGACGTGACACCGGGACAGCGATACATCTTCTCCAGCATCGCTATCGATGCGAAGCCCACCGTTCCCCCGACGCTGATCAGCGACAACTTCCCGCTCAGCGTCGGTGAGCCGATCGTTTCCGAGCGGGTCCAGGGCGCCGAAGCCGCGCTCGCACTCAAGCTCCCCGAAGAGGGCTATCCTTTTGCGAAGATCGGCCAGCGCGACATTCTCCTCGACGGGGCGACTGGCGGGGGCGACTATACGCTGCCCGTCGACATCGGTCCGCGCGCGCGTTTTGGCGGGTTCGAGACGACAGGCGATCTCGCCTTCGATGCCGACCATGTCGAGGTCCTCTCGCGCTTCAGGCGCGGCGAGCTCTACGATAGCCGCATGGTCGATGACCTGCGGCAGGCGCTCGTCGCGACAGGGCTCTTCTCGACCGTTGCGGTCGAACCGCAGAAGACAGGCGAGAGCGCAGGGGATGACACCGAATATGTGACGATGCTCGTCACGCAGGATGCTGGCCCGCCGCGCACGATCGCGGCGAGCGCGGGCTACGGCACGGGCGAGGGGATTCGGCTTGAAGGGAGCTGGACGCACCGCAACCTCTTCCCGCCAGAAGGCGCACTCATCGTCCGGGGCGTCGCGGGAACGCAGCAGCAAGGGATCGGGGCGAACTTCCGCCGCTCGAACGCAGGCCGGCGCGACCGGACCTTCGAGCTGGTCGCCGAAGCATCGCGCAACAATTACAACGCCTTCGAAGCGCTGACCGGGCGCCTCGCCGCGCGGGTCAGCGTTGAGTCGACGCCGATCTGGCAAAAGAAATTCACCTATGCCTATGGCGCTGAGGTGATTGCGACGAGCGAGGATGACTATGATTTCGCGCGCGGCGTGCGTGATCGCGACCTTTATTACATTCTCGGGCTGACCGGGCAGGTCGGCATGGACCGCACCGACAGCCTGCTCGACCCGACCAAGGGCTTCCGCGTCACCGCACTCGTGCAGCCTGAAGGCTCCTTGAGCGGCAAGTTCACCCCTTATGCGCGCACCCGTCTCGACGTCAGCGGCTATTATCCTGTCACCGACAGCATCGTCGTGGCGGGACGCGTGCGGGTCGGCTCGATCCTCGGCGCCTCGCGCGAGCGCCTCGCTCCGTCGCGGCGATTCTATGCTGGCGGCGGCGGTTCGGTGCGCGGCTTTGGCTATCAGGAGCTCGGGCCGAAGGACCCCAATCTCGACCCGATCGGCGGGCGCAGCATCAACGAGGCGGCCCTTGAGGCACGCTACCGCTTCGGCAATTTCGGCGTCGTCGGCTTCGTCGACGCGGGCCAGGTCTATCGGGGTTCGACCCCGACCTTCTCCGACCTGCGCTTCGGGGCGGGGATCGGCGCGCGCTACTACACCAATTTCGGTCCGATGCGCCTCGACGTTGCGACGCCGATCGACCGCAGGCCAGGCGAGGCGCGGGTGAGCGTCTATGTCTCGATCGGGCAGGCGTTCTGATGGCAACGGACGCGCCCTTCGATGCCGAGGATGGCGCGCCCGCCGCCGCCAGTCCCTGGCCGCACCGCATAGCGCGCTGGGCCGCCGCCGGGCTCCTCGGTCTTCTCGCGCTGGTCGCGCTCTTCCTCGTTGGCCTCAACAGCGACGCGGGGCGGCGCTTTGTTGTCACCCAGATCGAGAAATATGAATTTGAAAACGGGATGAAGATCGGCATCGGTCGGCTCGACGGGTCGCTCTACGGCGCGATGATCGTCCGCGACTTTTCGCTGTCGGACACCAAGGGGCGCTTCCTGACGTCGCCTGAATTGCGCATCGACTGGCGGCCTTTTGCCTTCCTGACGAACCATGTCGATGTGCGCTCGGCGACCGCGAGGCTGATCAATGTCGAGCGATTGCCCGAATTCAAGCCGGTGCCCGACACAGACGAGCCGCTGCTTCCCGACATCGACATCGACGTTTCAAGGCTTGAAGTCGACCGGATCGTCTTCGCACCGGCTGTTGCTGGCGAACGCCAGGAGGCGCGCCTCAGCGGCAAGATCGCTATCGCTGACCGCCGCGCGCAGGTGAGTGCTGATGCCGAGACGATCGGCGCGAACGCCAAAGGGGACACGCTGAAACTGCTGCTCGATGCGGTGCCCGAACAGAACCGGCTCGCGATGACGCTCGATATGCGCGCGCCCGCAGGCGGGGTACTCGCGGCGATGGGTGGCTTTAGCGAACCGCTGACCGCGAAGCTCGATGGGCGCGGCGACTGGAAGGCGTGGAACGGCAAGCTCACCGCCAACCTTGGCGCCGACCCGCTGGCGCGTATCGCCCTTACCGCGCGGAACGGCGAATTTGCGGCCAAAGGCGAGGCTCAGCCCGCCAGGCTCCTCGCCGGAGCAAGCGCCGCGCTTTTCTCGCCCAGGACCGACATCGACCTCAAGGCGCGGCTCGCCGAGCGCAAGGCCGATCTCGACGGTCGACTTTCGTCGGAGGCGTTCCGCCTCGGGATCAGCGGCGGTGTCGATCTCGGCACCAATCGCTACGAGGACCTCGCTCTTGCCTTTGTGCTGCTGCGCCCCGGGGCCCTCGCGCCGGCGGTCCGCGGGAGCGGGGTGCGTGCAAGCGCGAAACTCAACGGCGCCTTCGCGCTTCCGACGGTCGAATATCAGGCAAATGCGGCGGCGCTCGCGGTGAACGACATCGTGGTCGAGGCGCTTAGCCTCTCGGGCAAGGCGCGCGTCGATGCCGACCAGATCCTGATCCCCGTCGCGGGGCGCGCGGCGCGCATTCGCGGGCTCGATACCGTCGCTGGCGGGACGCTCACCGCCGTGCGCCTCGACGGCGACCTTGCCTATGCCGAGGGCCGCATCCTCAGCGACAATCTGCGCCTGCGCTCGCCGCGCATCGACGCCAAGGCCATCATCGTCGCTGACCTCAACAAGGGCTTCTACACCGGCGCGATCGACGGGCGCGTCAACAACTACCGGATCGAAAGCGTCGGCCTGTTCAATATCGATACGCGGATGGACCTCAAGACCGAGCCGCGCGGCGGCTGGGCGATCGCAGGCCGCGTCCGCGCACGCTCGACACAGCTCTTCAATTCGGGCGTGCGCGACCTTCTCGGCGGCAATGCCGTGACGAGCGCCGACGTCCGCTATGGCACCGACGGCATTGTCCACTTTTCGGACCTGCGGCTGAGCGCGCCGCGGCTTCGCGTCACCGACGGACAGGGGAGCTACGCGCCTGACGGCCGCATCCGGCTCGCGGCCCGTGCGCAGTCGGCCGACTATGGCCCGCTCGGCGTCGAGGTCGCGGGCACGATCAGCGACCCGCGCGCGGTACTGCGGGCCGAGCGTCCGGGTCTGGGGATTGGGCTTGCCAATCTCGAAGCGCGTATCAACGGCGCGCCGAACGGCTACCGGCTCGCGGCAACCGGCGATACTGACTATGGTCCCTTGTCAGCTGATGTCGTTCTGCTCACGGCAAGCGGACCGCTGACAATCGACGTCGAACGCGCGGACCTTTCGGGCATCGTGATGCAGGGTCGGCTGGTCCAGAGCGGGGCGGGACCCTTTGTCGGGCGGCTCGACGCGGCGGGGCAGGGGCTTGGCGGGCTCGTCCGCCTCAGCGCGGACGGTCCGTATCAGGCCGCCGCAATCAATGTGCGGGCCAATAATGTCACCTTGCCGGGCCCGGCGCAGCTCCGGGTCGGATCGGCAGTCGTCGATGCCGACGTCACGCTTTACGACCAGCCGCGGGTCATCGCGGACATCCAGCTTGCTTCAACGCGCATCCGCGAAGTCGACATTGCAGTGGGGCGCGTGAAGATCGATTATCAGGATGGACGCGGCAAGGCGCAGGCCCTCGTCGAGGGGGTGAGCGGCGTTCCGTTCCGCGTTGCGGTAAACGGCGACCTTCAGCCCGAACTCTGGCGCGCCTCGCTGCAGGGGCGCGCGGCGGGCATCGCCTTCAAGACGGCGTCACCCGCGCGGATCGTCCCCGGCGCCGATGGTTATGAACTATTGCCGACCACCATCGATCTCGGGCGCGGCAGCAGCGCTCGTCTTGCCGGGCGGTTCGGAGAGGGGATCATGCTCCAGAGCCGGCTCGACCGCGTAAACATGACGCTCCTCAACGCCGTCTATCCCGACATGGGGCTTGGAGGCCGCGCGAGCGGCAGCCTCGATTTCGAGCAGGCGAGCGCGGAGGCCTTTCCCCGCGCCGACGCCAGGCTGACGATCACCAATTTTACCCGTACGACCGCAGCGACGGTGAGCGAGCCGGTGGACATCAATTTTGCAGGAAAGCTGCTCGCCGACGGCGGCGAGGCGCGCGCCGTGATCCGCAAGCGCGGCAGCGTGATCGGGCGGCTGCTGGCCTCGCTCCGCCCGCTGGGGCCAGGCGCGGGGCCCTGGACAACGCGCCTCAGCGCCGCGCCTCTGTCGGGCGGCATCCGCTACAACGGACCCGCCGAAACTCTCTTCTCCTTCGTCGGAACGGGCGAGCAGCGCCTCTCCGGCCCGATCGCGCTGGCAGCCGATTTCAGCTGCCGCGTCGCCGACCCCTGTCTGAACGGCGTCGTACGCGGGAACGGCATGGTCTATGAGAATCTCACCTACGGGACGCGGCTCACCGATATCGTGACGAACGGCCGCTTCACGGGCAACCGGCTCGAGATCGAGCAATTTACCGCAACCGCGGGCGACGGGTCGATCAAGGCGAATGGCTTTGTGAGCCTCGCGGCCGCCGATGGTTATCCGATGAAGATCGAGGCGACGCTCGACAATGCGCGGCTCGCGCGCAGCGACAATATCGGCGCGCGCGCCACCGGCAATCTGACCCTTGAAAAGGCTAAGGGGCAGGCGGCACTCCTCTCAGGGAGCCTCAGGCTTCCCGAAACGCGCTACCGGATCGTTCGCGAGGGCGCAGCGCAAGTCCCGGTGCTCACCGGCGTCCGCCGCAAGCCCCCGGCAGGACGCCAACGTATCAGCGGCGAGGGGCTCGCGGCGGTCGGCGGCAGTCTCTTTGATCTCATCCGTCTCGATATCCGCCTGCGCGCCCCAGACCAGATCTATGTGAGCGGCATGGGGCTCGAATCCGAATGGCAGGCCGACGTGACGCTGCAGGGGACGACCGAGGCGCCGCGCGTGACCGGCGAAATCGACCTCGTGCGCGGCACGCTCGGTTTTGCCGGCCGCTCGTTCGATCTTGAGGAGGGCAAGGTGACCTTCCCGACGGGCGATGCCTATGATCCCTCGATCCGCCTCCTTGCGAGCGACACGATCGAGGAGGTGACGGTCAATGTCGCGGTCTCGGGCCGCGCGATGAACCCGCAGATCAATTTCTCGAGCGTGCCGGGGCTGCCGCAGGACGAAATCGTCTCGCGCATTCTCTTCGGCGACTCGATCACGACGCTGTCGCCGCTCCAGGCGGTGCAGCTCGCCTCGTCATTGAATGCGCTGCGCAGCGGGGGCGGAGGGCTCAGTCCGCTGGGCGCGCTCCAGTCGGCAACCGGTATCGACCGGCTGCGCATTCTGGGGCCCGATGATACGCAGGGCCGCGGCACAGCGCTCGCCGCCGGGCAATATATTTCGAACGATATCTATCTTGAGGTGATCACCGACGCGCGCGGCTATACCGCGACCCAGCTTGAGATCAGCCTGTCGCGCGCGCTGTCGCTCCTCAGCCAGGCGGGCGGCTCGGGCCAGTCGAACCTCTCGATCCGCTATCGCAAGGATTATTGATGCGCGTGGCATTCCTCTTGTTCGCGCTTCTCTCCCTCGGTGGCTGCAAGGATGAGCCCGATTTCGAGACGCGCTACGAAAGGGCCGTGAAGGAGGTCGATGCGAGGGCGAAGGCGATGGACGCCGACATCGCCGAGGCCGAGCGAGCGGCAAAGGCCGCGGGGGTGGACCCCTCGACCCCGGGTGAGCTCGGCGAACCAGGCGAGCCTCTCCGACATTAGTCTGTGCTCCGCGGGGCTTGCCTTGCGCCGATCCGCCGTCTAACGGGTCTCCGTCATCTGGGGAGTAGCCAGCCGCCCGTTCCGGGCGGGCCGCCGCGTCAACATGCTCGGCCGAGAGGCCGTGGTGCGGTGGAAGCGGGTAACCGCTTGGGCGAGACCAATGGCGTCGACCTTTCGTCCGGGCCGGGCGGCGGGTTCGATAGCCGTTGGAATCGCGCTGCCGCCCGGCCCCGAGGTTTGTTCATGGAAGCCATTTTGACGTCGACCGCCGTCGTCGCCCTCGCCGAGATCGGCGACAAGACGCAGCTGCTCGCCATTCTTCTTGCGACGCGCTTCAACCGTCCCCTTCCGATCATCTTGGGCATTCTGGTTGCGACCCTCGCGAACCATGCACTCGCCGCGCTGCTCGGAGCGCAGGCCGCCGCCTTCCTCGACAGCCATGTCTTTCGCTACGCGATTGGCGCCTCGTTCCTTGCGATGGCGGTGTGGACGCTCATTCCCGACAAGCTCGACGATGAGGAAGCCCCCAAGCCGCGCTTCGGCGCCTTCCTGACGACGCTCGTTGCCTTCTTCCTCGTTGAGATGGGCGACAAGACGCAGGTGGCGACGATCGCGCTTGGCGCGCAATATCAAAGCGTCCTCTGGGTCACGGCCGGGACCACGCTCGGCATGATGATCGCCAACGTCCCGGCCATTTTCCTTGGCAATGAGCTGCTGAAGCGCGTGAACCTTGCCACCGTGCGACGGATCACGGCGGCGCTTTTCCTGGTGATCGGTCTCTGGGTGATTGGGCAGACAGCGGGCTGGCTCTGATCCATGGTGTGAAGCGCTTGCTCATCGCCAGGACCGATCACTTATCGTTTACGGTGAGTCGGTCCGGAGCGCGCCAATATGCTCGCGACAAATCGTCTCGACGAGACCTTCGAGCATGGCGACGCGCTGGCCGATCCAGGCCAGCTCGTCGACACCGATTTTGAACGCAGGCGAGTAGCGCGCCTGGACGTACGCGAGGCGCAGCAGCTCGAAGCAGCGGCGGCTGAATTTGTCCTCGCGCGGCCAGGCCTCGACTAGCGCAGGCACGATCTGCTCGCACTGCGAGCGCAGGAAATTTAGACGATGCGACTTGGGGCTATACAAGCACAGCACGAGCAAGGTGCAATGATAAAGCCGCTCGGTCGCCTGATGGAAGAGGAAGGCGGCTTCCTTATTTCGAGCCTTCGATAAGGCATAGGTCGCGGTATCGCGGAACCCGGCCGCCGTACTGAACCATTCTTCAAAGTGCCTCTGCGCCTCAACCCGCGCTTCCTCAGGCGGCAGGTTGCGTGGCTGCGCAAACTCGAACCCTTCGGCCTCGTAGAGCGCGACGCCTTGCTGGACGATATCGACGAAGAAAGGCCGGCCGCGCTCGAGCTGCGCGTTCACATCCTTCAGCGAATGCACGATGAAGCTCACCGGCGCGCTCAGTGTCTTCGCGATCGCGACCGCGCGCATCAGGCGATCCTCGGCCGCCGACCAATGCTCGAACTCGGTGAGCCGGTCGTAGTTGACCACGACCAGTATGTCATAATCGGAATGATATCCGCCGATCGGATCATCGACCCAGTCGCCGCGCGCATAGCTCCCATAGAGGATGACCTTGAGGATACGGCCCTTGCGGTTCCAGTCGGCATTGCCGCGCGCGTGCGCGGTCCCGAATTCCTCGAACAGGATGCGCACGACCTCGGCAAGCTCGCGCTGCTTGGCTGGCGGGAGATGATCAAGGCCGGTTTGCATATGCTTCACCCTGAAAGGCGCCGGGCGGGATGGCAAGCCCATCCGGTCCGCCGTGTCTCAAAGCCATGGCCAAACGAGCCACGGCAAGCGCGCATGGAGGCAGCGCGACCAGATGCCGAGCGCGCACGCGAATTCCTCGGTGACCTCCTCGACGGTAATGCCGTGCCGCGTGGCGAGCTCGTGATAGGAGGTCTTGTCGAAGCGGACCGCGAGCAGGATATCGCCTTGCCGCGCACTCATCTTGGCAAGCGCGATGCGCATGCGGCGCTCGGCATCCTCGATGCTGACCTTGGAAAGATCGCGCCGCCTCATGGTGCGTCTCCAGCAAGGGCGAGGAGATAATCGCTCGCCTTGCTCGCAAGGCTCGCTGCGCGAAAGATTGCCCTCTCGTCGTCACGAAGCACCGAGAGCCACGAGGCAATATAATCTGAATGCCGCACGGTCGGTGTGATACCGAGCGACGCGCAGGTGAAGGCCGCTGCCATCTCGGCGACGAGCTCCTCCTTTGCGTAAGATTCTGAGCCAAAGCCGCCTGACTGATTCCGGTCCAGGCGCGAGGGATGTCCCGTCCAATGCCCGAGTTCGTGGAGCGCGGTGCGGTACCAGTCGATCGGCTGGTGGAAGGCCGCCTGCGGCGGCACCTGCACAAAGTCATGTGGAGGGCCGTAGAAGGCTTCATCGCCGCCGATCTGGACGCGGGCGCCGCATGCAGCGATCAGCCTGTCGGCCTCGGCGACGGCCACCACGGGCTCGGGGCTCGCCATGGATGCAGTATAGTCTGCAGGCAATCCTTCGCACTGGTCGACATTGAAGACGACGAAGCGCTTGAGGAACGCAACCCGCCTCGCTGCGCGATCGTCTGCCTTGGCCGTCTCGACCTCGGCCCTGGGCGTGAAGCGGTCGGCATAGCAGATCACCGTGCCCCTCTCGCCGCGCCGGACATTACCGCCTGCAGCTTCCGCCTGGCGGTAAGTGAGCCAGCGCTGCGAGGCATAGCCTCCCGCCACCACCTCGGCCCAGAGGATCAGCACATTGATCCCGCCATACTTGCGACCAGTTTCAGCATTATGCGGCATGGTGCAGCCGCAGGCTGCGCGATCCCAGGGCTGCACCCAGGGAAGCTGGCCCTCCTCGAGTTCGGCGATGATCCGCTTCGTGACCTCCGAATAGAGACTTGCTCTCTCGTTTCGCTCTCTACGCATATCCTCATCTCCTTCCAGCCAGCGCACCCGGCCCGAAAAAGGGGGCGGAGGTGGGCGGCAGGAAGGAGCCGGCAGCCCCGCTCACATCGGACGCGCCGCATCCGAAGGACCGCAACGAAGTGCAGGACCCGCGCACGCGGGTTACGGCCCGTCCGGGCGGGGCTAAGGCGCGTGACGCCCACCTTCGTCCCCGCCGCGTCGGAAGAGACAGTGCCGCCGCGAGCGGCGTCCGCACGCGCCGTCTGCGGCGCCGCGTCGCGAACGAATCGGTGAGCGCAGCGCGCCATTTAGGAAAAAGTGGCCCTCAAAGACGCAGGCCTCAAGTCCCGCCGCGCGCTCCTGAGACGGCGTGAGAATGATTATTTTGCGTGCTCAAAACCCGCCGATTCTACGCTAGAGTTTCCTATTCTACGCTAAAGTACGACGGAGCCACTCTGTGCCCGAAACCCTGCCCTTGGGCGGTGTTGACGAGGACAGCACCCATCATCTTCAATGCGGTCATGTCGGCATACCGCTCGCCAGCCCTTGGAGGATGACCGCATGGCACTTCAGTCTCCCTCGCGCATGATGCGTATCAACGAAGTCATGGATATCACCGGCCTCAGCCGCGCGACGCTCTACCGAAAGATCGCCGCAGGGACCTTCCCGGCGCAGCACAAGATCGCGGCGCGTTGCTGCGGCTGGCGTGCGAGCGAGGTCGATATATGGCTGCGCAATCCTATGAGTTTCACCGTCGCGGACCTCGACCGCGACCGCGACGCCGCCTGAGTACGGGCCCGGCCAGGGCGTCTGCGCGCAGCGAGGTGGCGCTCTTTTCCATATTGCCCGTGAAAGCGGAGCCTCAGCGCGCTCCCGTCAGCGGCAACGAAGCGCGGACTTCATGCGCAGAAACCAGGACCAGCATTCCTGAGGAGTCTCCATGAAAAAGCCCGTCCTTGCCGCCGGCGCGGCGACCGCGATCGCTGCACCGCTCGCCTACCTTCTCTGGAAATATTATCCGCGTCCCGGGCCAGTCGGAAACCACGCCGTTCCCGAGCCTGCCAAGGTCGTCGATCTTCAGCGCTACATGGGGCGCTGGTACGAACAATTCCGCTATGATGCCTCATTCGAGGAAGGGCTCGAGGCGGTGACAGCGGATTATTCGCTCCGCCCTGACGGGAGCGTGCGCGTCGTCAACCAGGGGCGCTCCGGCGGGCCTCACGGCAAGCAGCACACGTCGACCGCCAAAGCGAAGCTTGTCGACCCCGCCACCAATGCCAAGCTTAAAGTCTCCTTCTTTGGCCCCTTCTATGGTGATTATTGGGTCCTCGACCATGGCGACGACTATGAATGGTCGATCGTGGGTGAGCCCTCGGGCCGTTACCTTTGGGTGCTGACACGGGAGGCCAAGCCCGCGGCCCGAACTCTCGAGGAGCTCGAGGCGCGTGTCAGGGCGCTCGGCTACGACTGGTCGCTTGTCCACGTCACACAGCACTGACCGCCAAGCGCGGCGCCCGATCACGGGCCATGACCATTTTCATCGGCCAGGGCGCGGCGTCCATGCTCGCGCCACAGCGATAATTTCTCCTCGCGCTCCTCACCCTCGAACGTCTCGGCCGCCTCGAGGAAGAGCCCCAGAAGGACCGCGGGATCATCGCCGGCGAGCTCGGCAAGTCCGGCTTTCACGACAAGCTTTCCGAGTTCGATCAATCGGCGCGCGCGCTGATGGCGCTTCATGAGCCGGATGCGCCTGTCATGCCAGGCGCGCGTCGCCTGAAGGCGATTGCGGGCCTGTGTGGCGCGGCGCTGCGCGGCGTGGGTCGCTGCGAGCCTCTTTGCGAGCGCAGGCGCGGCCCGCGCGAAAAAAGTCGGCGCCGCTCTCGCGCCACGCCTCCTTTCGCGAAACATCCGCGCCGCCAGCATCGAGGAGTGCGCCGGCAAGCTGTTCGATCGAGAGTGCGGCAGAGCCGGTGGCTTCTACCAGTTCGCCAAGCTGGCTTTGCCTCTTCATCTTCAGCGCCTTTGATCGGTCGCTGAGCACTCGCAGTTCGGCGTCAAAATCACGCGGTTTTCGCATCGTCCGTCCTTCCATCTCAGTGGGTCGGACGAACCAACTATGCCGAGTCGCTCTGTCTAACAAGGCGCTGAAATATAACGAGATAATCTGACACGGTCCGCGACGGAATCGTCAAGGGAAAGGGCTTTGCATCGTGCGGACGCGCGCATCTTGCTGTAAGTGGATCGCCCCTATGGCGATCTATCATTTCCAGGTGAACGTCATTTCCCGCTCTTCGGGCAGCAGCGCGGTCACCGCTGCGGCCTATCGTTCGGCAAGCAGGCTCTACGATGAACGATACGGGCGCACCCGCAATTTCACGAACAAGGCTGGCGTCGTCCACAGCGAGGTCCTCCTGCCCCAAGGCGCGAACGAGCGCTGGCTCAATCGTGAATGGCTCTGGAATGATGTCGAGGCCCGCGAGATCCGTTGGGACGCGCGACTGGCGCGCGAGGTGGTGTTTGCCATTCCCAGCGAGATGACCCAGAGGCAGGGGATCGAATTGGCCCGCGATTTCGTCGGACGCGAGTTTGTCGAACGCGGCATGGTCGCCGACCTCAATGTGCATTGGGACATCGGTGCCCGAGGGGGGCCCAATCGGCACGCGCACGTCATGCTGACAATGCGCGAGATAAGGGCCAGCCAGGATGGTCCCGCAGCGTTCGGGCTCAAGGTAACCGAATGGGACCGCAGAGAGCTATTGATGGATTGGCGCGTCGCATGGGCGGATCACGTCAATGAGCGCCTGGCGACCCTCGATATCGATGCCCGTATCGATCACCGCAGCTTGAAGGCGCAAGGGAGCGACCTTGAACCCCAAAACAAGATCGGTGCTGCCGCCTTGCGTATGGCGGCGCGCGGCCTCCGCTCCGATCGTCTTGCCGAACATGCCGGGATCGCGCGGTCAAACGGCGAAGGGCTTATCGCCAACCCCGTAATCGGACTCGACGCGATCACCCATGGGCAAGCGACCTTCACAACGAGAGACCTTGCGATGTTCGCGCACAGCCATAGCGACGGCAAGGAGCAGTTCGACGCGGTGATGGCAGCTCTCAAATCCTCGCCTGACCTGATTGCGCTCGGCAAGGACGCGCGGGGCGACGAGCGCTTTACGTCGCGCTCGATGATCGAGATCGAGGAGCAGCTCGAGCGCGCGACCGCCGCACTCGACGCGAGGCGCCGTCACGGGGTCAGCGATCGTCACCGCCAGCATGCTCTTGCTCAGGCGGCGGCTCGCGGCTTTGAGCTTTCCGCCGAGCAACGCGGCGCACTCGAGCACATCACCAGCGCGCGCGGGATCAGCAATGTCATTGGCTATGCGGGGACGGGCAAGAGCGCGCTGCTTGGCGCCGCGCGCGAAGCTTGGGAGGCCGCGGGCTACCAGGTGCAGGGAGCGGCGCTCGCGGGCGTCGCCGCCGAGGGCCTCGAGCGGGGCTCGGGCATCGCCTCGCGAACGCTTGCAAGCCTTGAGCATCAATGGGCAAATGATCGCGAGCGACTGACCGGCAAGCATGTCCTCGTCATCGACGAGGCGGGTCTCGTGGGGACGCGTCAACTCGAACGCATTGTGTCTGAGGCCGAGCGTCAGGGCGCCAAGATCGTTCTCGTGGGGGACCCGCAGCAGCTCCAGGCGATCGAGGCGGGCGCTGCCTTTCGCGCCGCCGCCGAGCGGCACGGCGCGATCGAGATCATGGACATCCGCCGGCAGCGGGCGGACTGGCAACGCGAAGCAACGCGCGAGCTTGCCACAGGGCGAACAGGCGAGGCGATCGCGCGCTATGCCGCGGCCGGCTTTGTCCATGCGGCCGGCACACGCGAGGCAGCGCGCACCGCGCTGGTCGATGCCTGGGACCGCGACCGCGAAGCCCATCCCGATGCAAGCCGCATCATCCTCACCCACACCAATGACGAGCGCAAGCAGCTCAACAAGGCGGTCCGCGAACGGCTGAAGGCGTGCGGCGCGCTCGGCGATGAGGTGGCGCTCAAGGTCGAGCGTGGAGCGGGCGTTTTTGCGCCGGGCGACCGGATCATGTTCCTCAGGAATGAGCGCGCGCTCGGCGTCAAGAACGGCTCGCTCGGGACGGTCCAGTCCGTGGACGCGGTGCGGATGGCCGTGATGCTCGACGACGGGCGCAGCGTGGCGTTCGACCTTGTGGATTACGGCCATGTCGACCATGGTTATGCAGCGACGATTCACAAGGCGCAGGGGATGACGGTCGATCGCGCTCAAGTGCTCGCGACCCAGGGGGTAGACAGTCACTCGATCTATGTCGCGCTGTCCCGGCATCGCGAACAGGTCGAACTCTACTATGGCCGCGACGATTTTGTGACCCAATCGAGGCTCATAAGCGCGGCATCGCGTGAGCGCGGAAAGGATATGGCGAGCGATTATCGAGTGCAGCGCGGTCCCGGGATTTCGGGCTTGCGATCGAGCGTTCGATCGCTCGCTGCTGCTTCAGCGTGCAGCGAGCTCGAGGAGGCGATCGAACGCTTTGCGCGCCTTACCAAGGAGATTGTCGAGATCCGGCGCGAGGGCGGCAAAGAGTCGCCGGATGAGCTCGCGAATTACCGCAGCGCCGGGGAGGCGCTCGATGCGCTGTGCCCCGGGGGCGCGAGCGAACTGCGAGAAGCGTTCGGGCAGAGCGAGGCGCTCACCCGCGAGGCGGCCGAAGGGCGGACCGCGCGCGCGATCGCCGAGATGGAGCAGCGCCAAGCGGCGCGGGCGGCCGAGCGCAGTGCATCAGCGTGGGAGCAGACCCGCCTTACGGCCGAAGCCGAGAAACGCGCGGAGCGGTTTGTCAGCGCCTGGACGAAGGAAAGCGCGCTGGCGAAAGATGGAGCAAGCCATGCCGCGCGCAGCGAAGCGCGCGCCAATCTGGCGAACATGGCGAAGGGCCTGCAGCGCGACCCGGAGCTCGAGGCGCTGCTCATGAGCCGGCGAACGCAGCTTGGCCTCGACGCCGCCAGCACGAAAAAGCTGTCCCGGGATATCCAGCAATATCTTGGGCGTGGACGGGGGACCGGTATTTCGATGTAGGCTCACCCATCCTTCGCGAACCCGCCCATACGTCCCCAAATGCGTCCCATCAGCCGTGCCGCAGATGGGCGAAAATATCGATCCCCGCTGCACGTGCGCATGTCAGAACCTTGTCGAACTCGACGCTCGGTTTCCCGCCTTCAAGTTCCGAAAGGAAGCGCCGCCCCACCCCCGCACAAGTCGCAAATTCCTCTTGGCTGAGCTTCATTTGCCTACGTGCTTTGCGGATGATGGGGCCAAGATCGCTAGCGCTCTCGATGGGTTGCGGCGCGCGCATCTCGGGCGCTGACGTCGCCGAGACCGATAATTCAGGCTTTGTTCGCGTCCGACCTTGTCTCGTACCGGTCTGACCGAGCGTCCCTTCGTCGCCCGCAAGCTGGAGGGGAGGCAGCGGGGGCACCGAGCCTGCGGTCGAGGAGCGATATTTCTCGATCGATGCATCATAGGCGCGTAAGATCTTGTCGCTGCTCGCGTTCTTCAACTTGGCGCGTTGGAGATTGATAGCGTCAAGCATGCGCTTGCTGGTGGAGTTAGTGATCATTCTTGATCCCTTTCGGGAGCAAGAATTATGATAGAAGGCGCCCAAGTCAACATTGCACCCGATCAGGTGCAATTTAGCAGGAGCTCGTCCCATCCGACGAGGTCGTCTCTGGAATCAGGATAATATGGGATCCCGCTTATCAGCCCGAAGCAGCCGACGCAGCCAGATATTCACCCATGTGGTGATCCAGAACGCCCCGGGAAGAGGAACCCTGTCCTTGGATTCTCCAATTTTCTACACGGAGCGAAGCCGATCGTCCCCGGCAACAACGACGGAACCTAAAAGGCGCCCGTCTGTTGCCGAAAATCTCATCATTAAACCGGCTTAAGCTTCAATTCCTCAGATACTTGCTGGGCGGTACGCCGAAGGCCCGCCGGAACATCGCGGCAAATCCGCTCGGGCTGTCATAGCCCACATCATAGGTGACCTGCGTGATCGAGGCACCCGCAGCGAGGAGCGAGAGCGCCTCCATCAAGCGCACCTGCTGGCGCCAGACGGCAAGGCCCATTCCGGTTTCCTCCTTGAAGGACCGCGTGAAGGTTCGCCGCCCCATGGCTGCGAGCGCGGCCCAGTCGTCGATATCGCGCGGATCCGCGGGGTCGGCGAGGATGGCGTTGCAGACGCGCAGCAGCCGCGGATCGGTGGGCATGGAAACCTGATAGGGCGCATTGGGCATCCGATCGATCTCCTCGATCAGCAGGTCGATGATACGGCCCTCGCGTCCGGTCACATTGTAGAGCGGGGGAAAGTCGACAATCTCGAGAATCAGCGCCTTCAAGAGATTCGAAACCTCGAACACCCGGCATTCGGTGCCTTGCCCGTCATGGCCGCTCGGCAAATAGAGCGTTCGCAGCGAAACCGGACCCCGGCACGCGACCTCATGTTTCATCCCCGCCGGCATCCACACTGCACGCTGAGGGGGTATAACGAAGCTGGTTTCGGGCGTCCGGACCGACATGACGCCCGATGACGCGTAAAGGATCTGGACATGGTCATGGCTGTGCATCGGATCGACAAATCCCGCAGGATATTCGTCCTGCAGCGCCATGACGGGCCGCGCGGTGCGCAATATATCGATGCTGTGCTTCATGGCCCAATCCCCACAAATGTCAGCCGATCCCATCCTACAGGCCAAAGGCCTTCGCGGCTAGCCGGTACGCAGCCGATGGCCTTTCCCGCACAGTGATTGGCCCGCACGGGCGATACGGACGGGGCCGCAGAGGCTATTAATGCCAATAAAGCAGAATCGGAGAGGAGACCCATATGCCCAAGGGCATCGATGCGATGCAGGACGATTTGGTCGATCCGGATATCCGCCGCTTTGTCGATGCGATTGCCGCCGCCTACGCTGGGCAGGGCGTGCCCGCCGGAATCGCGGCGAGGCGGCGGATCGCCGAAGAGGTTCGCAAGCCCTGGAGCGAAGGTGGCCCGGTCATGGCCGAAAGCATCGATCTCGACATGGGGGGTGTCCGATTGCGCCTCCATCGGCCGGTGCCCGATGTCACACTGCCCGTCATGCTCTACATCCACGGGGGCGGCTGGGTGCTGTTCAGCGTCGAAACGCACGACCGGCTGATGCGCGAATATGCCGCGCGCGCCGGGATCGCAGTGATCGGGATCGACTATAGCCTCGCGCCGGAGAATAAATTTCCGGTCGCGCTCGAGGAATGCGCCGCCGCCCTCGACTGGATCGGAGCGCACGCGGCGGCGCTGAACCTCGATGCACGCCGCATCCTCATCGGGGGCGATTCAGCCGGAGCCAACCTCTCGGTCGCGACTTGCCTCCTGCAACGCCAGCGGGGACGCCCACTACCCCAGGCGATGGTGCTGAACTATGGTGCCTTCGCGCCCGAAGCTTTGCCGAGCTATGCGCGCTTTGGCGGCGAGGGCTTTTCGCTTGAAGTGGATGAGATGGACGCATTCTGGGCCGATTATGTTGATGAAGCCGGCCAGCTCGCCGATCCGCTCGTCGCGCCTATGCGCGCCGATTTGACGGGCCTGCCGCCCGCGTTTCTGGCGATAGCGGAATGCGACATATTGGCCGACTGCAACCACGCCTTTGCCAAGGCGCTCGCAGCGGCGCAGGTGCCAGTCGAAGCGGTGACCTATTGCGGCGCGACGCACAGCTTTCTCGAGGCCGTCTCGATCGCGCCGCTCGCCGAGCGCGCCTTTGACGAGCAGGCGGCCTGGATCGCGAGGACTATCGGCCATGGCCACGCCCTTTGAGCCGCGCGCCGCCGCCGACGCGGCCCGGTTGATTGCCGGCTACCCGCTCGCCTGGGTCGTTTCGCGCGCCTTTCATTCAAGCCCGCTGCCGCTGCTCGCCGAGACTGACGCAAGCGGCGCGATCGTTTCGCTCTTTGGCCATTGCGGCCGCCGCAACCCGCTCGTCGCCGATTTTCGCGCCGACGCGCGGGGGCTCATCCTGTTTAACGGGCCGCAGGGCTATGTGACGCCCCAATTGCTGTCCAGGTCCGACTGGGCGCCGACATGGAATTATGCCGCGCTGCGTTTCACCGTCGACGTCGAATTTGTCGAGGAGGAGACGCGCGAGGCGATCGAGCGGCTGGTGGCTGCGATGGAGGGCGATCGCTGGTCGACCGATCGCCTGGGCGCGCGCTATGAAGCGATGCTGGGTGAGATTATCGCCTTTCGCGCGCATGTTGTTGCGGCCGAACATAGCTTCAAGCTCGGACAGGACGAGAGCGCTGAGGACTTTGCAGAGATTGTCGCCGGGCATCCCGACAGGATCTTGGCGGCGTGGATGGAGGAACAAGCGAAGCCGTGAAGCTCTTTTTCGACGACCGTCAGACCGCGCACGCGCCGCTACGCGAGCTCCACAATGGGGAATGGGTGCCTTTCGCCGAAAATGTTGCGCGCCCGCGCGCGATCGTTGCAGCCTTTCCCGACTGGCAGACGGTGCGCGACTTCGGGATGGCGCCGTTGCTCGCGGTCCATGACGCTGCCTATCTTGGCTTTCTCGAGCGGGCGCACCGCGAATGGAGCGCGGCAGGCCGGAGCGGCGATGCGATCGGCTATACCTTTCCCGTAGTGCGCCGCCGACCGCTCGCCTTTGGGCGCATCGACGCTGATCTCGGTGCGTACAGCTATGATGCAGGAACGCCCATCGCCGAGGGAACCTGGCTGTCGGCCTACTGGTCGGCGCAGGGCGCGTTGACCGCGCTCGATCATCTGGCAACGAGCGGCGACGCGCATGGCTTCGCGCTCTGCCGCCCGCCAGGACACCATGCCGGGCGCGACTATATGGGCGGCTACTGCTATCTCAACAATGCCGCGATCGCGGCGCGCGCGGCGGTGGCGCGCGGGCTCGGGCCGGTTGCGATCCTCGACATCGACTATCATCACGGCAACGGCACGCAGGATATATTCTACGCCGACGCGGATGTCTTCTTCGCATCGATCCACGCTGATCCCAGCACCGATTACCCCTTTTACTGGGGTCATGCCGACGAGCGCGGCGAGGGGGAGGGCGAGGGCGCGACGCTCAACCTGCCGCTGCCGCGCGGCACCGACGGCGCGGCGTATCGCCCGGCGCTGGATCGGGCGCTGCGGGCGATTGCGGATTGGGGCGCGAGGCTGCTCATAGTCTCGTTCGGGGCGGATACCCACAAGAGCGATCCGATTTCGAGCTTCGCACTGGAACGCAAGGACTATGGCGATCTCGCAAGCGACATTGCAGCGCTCGCGGTCCCGACGCTCATCGTCATGGAAGGCGGCTACGCCGTCGACGATCTCGGCCATAACGTTGCGGCATTTCTCGAAGGTTTTTGAATAAGGAGGCGCCGCTTCTCCTCGAAGCGGCGCCGCCCGTCCTCAGTTCAGACTGAAGCGCAGCGAAGCGCCGAGCGTGCGTGGCCGCGTGACCGACCCCGCGAAGGAGAAAGGCGCGTTGAGGATGCCATATTGGTTGAACAGGTTCTTGGCGAAGAGCCCGAGTTCAAGCCCGTCGGCGACCGTCACCGACGCGTTGAGGTCGATGAGGTGATAGTCGCCCTTTTCCAGCGTCGCGCCGAACGCCACCGGCGCCGCCGACATATAGCGGTGCGAGAGGTTGAAACGCGGCGCCATCGGCGAATCCGGGAAGCTCAAATCGAGCGAATTGGAGAGGATCCAGTCCGACGCGCCGGGAAGCCTTGTGCCCTTTGCATAGCCGCCGCCTGGCGCGAAGCTGTCGGGCAGCAGCGATGAAAGACGCGCGTCGTTGTAAGTGATATTCGACGCGAGGCTGAGGTGGCGCGTGGGGCGCAGCGTCAAGCTGATTTCGGCGCCATCGACGTCCGCGCCGCCGCCATTCACCGTATAGGCGTTGAAGTCGACAGGGGTGAACAGGCGGGCCTGAATATTGCCCCAGTCGATATGAAAGGCGGAGACGTCGACGCTGAGGGTCTGGCCGATCAGGTCAACGCGCGCGCCGATTTCGTAATTCCTGGTCGTGTCGCTTCCAAAGGTCAGAGGCAGGCCGGGTACCGCTGCCGAATAGACGTTGATGCCGCCGATCCGGAACCCTTCCGAATAGAGCGCATAGACCATGGCATCGCCCGTGGGTTTCCAGGTCAGCGAGATTTTCGGAATGAAGTCTGAATCCTTGCTGGTGCCGGGCGCGAAATCGAACGGCGGGATGAGGTTGGCATTGGGAAGATATTGAAGGCGCGGGCTCGACCGATATTCGAAGAGGCGCCCGCCCAAAGTCAGCGTCAGCCTATCGACAATGTCGAAAGAGGCTTCGCCGAAGATCGCCTTTTCGGAGACGCGGTTGCTGCTGACGGTGCGGGTCGCAAGATCGCCAGGTGCGAGCGTGTCGCCCGACTGGCCGCCGAACATGGCGGGGTTGGCGTCGATATAATCCCCGATACCCTCGATATAGGTTCCATCGGTGTTCGCCGAGCGCAGGCGTGTGTAGTTGGCGCCGACAAGCCAGCGAAAGCGGCCGCTATCGGGCGATGCGAGGCGGAGCTCGTAATAGTTGGTTTTGGACTTGCCGTCGCTGCTCGCGAGTTCGGGCGTCCCGGTGCGCGGATCATTGCCACCGAAGATCGAATTGTCGAACGCAAGATCGGCTTTTTTCTCGGTATAGCTGCCGATCGCCGTCAGCGTTGCAAAGCCCAGATCCTGTTCGAGCTTCAGGCTGTGCAGCATGAAGCTCGTGTCCTGGAACTCGGCGACGTTGGTCGCGCGCTCATAGGTCTTGGGCGGGCCGAAGAGGACGTAGGTCTGATCGTCGAGATCATATTCCTGATACATGCTGAGGGCCGAAATCGTCGTTCCCTCGGCCGGGGTGAAGACGAGCGATCCGCGCAGGCCGCGAACGCGCAGGTCATTGCTGCCCTTCTCGCCGAGCAGACTGTTGTCGAGATAGCCCGCATCGAAGCGCTGCAAGGCGACGAGGCGCACCGCGAGCTTGTCGGCCGCGATGGGGACATTGACCATCGCCTTGGCGGCATAATTTGCCTCGCCCGCACGCTTGGTCGACGACAGATTGCCCTCGAAACCTGCGTCGAAGCCGCTCGCGTCGGCTTCGTTCACGACATAGTTGACGGCGCCGCCCAGCGACGAGGAGCCGAAGAGCGTTCCCTGCGGACCGCGGAGCACCTCGACGCGGCTGACGTCGAAGCTGTCAACATCGGGGATGACCAGCGGGAAGCCGGGTTCGATCAGCGGAATCTGGTTGAGATAATAGCCCGTCGTCGCCTGATTGGCCTCATGATAGGTGGTCGACGCGATGCCGCGGATCACGACCTCGGAGACCCCGGGCTGATAGTCGTTGAAGACGACGCCGGGGACGCGGGTGATATAGTCGGACAGGCTTTGTGCGTTGAGCTTTTGCAGCGTCGCCTCGCTGACCGCGGCGACCGAACCCGCAACCTCGCGCACCGATTCCTGGCGCTTTGTCGCAGTCACCACGATGTCGCTGTCGTCGGTGGCTGCCGATGCAGACTGGGCAAATGCCGCCGGGGTTTGCCCGAGGGCGAGCAACGAAATGCCACAAACTACGACGCGCTTTACCGATGCAAAGGACATTCTCGCCTCCCTTTTGGTAGAAAGTTCCAATTGTCACGCTAACAGGTTCAATGATCATGTCGGCGATGGTTGGGCCATTCTCTCTCTTTATCGGGCCAGCAAAAGTGCGAATCTGGTCCATCGGGCCATGGCGATTTGCCCGATCGATGGACTGGGCGGCCTGATCGGCGCTGAAAGGCAAAGCTTCTTCCATAAGCTGTGGGCGCGGATGATGATCCCGACGAATGAGGTTCGGCGATGGAGAGGCAGATGAATGAGGCTCGGCGGCGGTTTCTGGGCGGTGCGGCCGCGATGGCGCTGCTGTGGGCCGGGCCGCGCGCATGGGCGCACGCTGCCAAGGCGCCCTGGCCGAAGGTCACCCCGCCGCAATCGCCCCGCATTTCAGATATCATCGAGCAGCTGGGGCGCACGCGCGATGACGTCTACAGCTGGATGAAGTTCATTCCCGAAAACGGCGAACGTACGCGCGCCAATCTGCCAGGACGGGTCGCGGCGATGCTGGAGGGGGAGAACGCCTATGCCGAGGCGGTCCTGGAGCCGCTCGCCGCCGAGCGTGCGGCCCTGCTCGAGGCAATGCTCGCACGGACCGCGGGGGAAATGGCGGCGCCCGCAATCGTGCAGGATGGCTGGGCCTATACCAGTGAAATTCCTGCCGGCGCACATCACGCCGTCTACCGTCGGCGCCGAGCGGACGGCGAGGCCGAAGTGCTGGTCGACGAGGCGGTCCGCGCCGAGGGGCAGCCTTATTTTCGCAGCACCGGGCATCAGCCGAGCCCCGACCACCGCTGGTTCGCGTGGGCCGAGGACGTCATCGGCAACGACCGCCACCGCATCGTCGTTCGCGACAATCAAAGCGGTGCGATCCGAACGCTCGTCGAGAAGGATGCCTATGGCTATGGCGGGCTTGTCTTCGGACCCTCGTCACAATGGCTGTTCTGGATCTGGCGCGATGCGCGCAACCGGCCGACGCGGCTCTATCGCACCTCGCTCGACGGCAAGACGACACAGCTTGTCTATGAGGAAAAGGACCCTGCGATCTTCATGGGGGTGCGGCGCACCGCGGCGGGGGGTTTCGTCGCGCTCACGCTCTCGGGTCCCGAGACCGCCGAGGTGCGGCTGATCCGCGCCAACGCCGAAACCGCGCCGCCCCAGGTCGTCTGGCCGCGGCGGGCGGGCGTGCTCTACGAGATTGACGAATGGAACGGCGATCTCGTCGCGGTGACCGATGCGGGCGGCGCGTTCGACAAAAAGCTCATCCGGCTCGATGCGACAGACTTTGCGGTCAAGGAGACGCTGGTTGAACACCGCGCCGGGACGCCAATCCTGTCGGTGCATCCTTTTGCCGCCGCGCTGGTTCGTCTCGAGCGCGTCGATGGCCAGCACAGCGTTGCGATCCTGCGGCCCGACGGGACCGAGCAGCGCGTCGCGTTCGACGATCCCGCCTACGCGATCGAGGTTCCGGCCGATCAGCCCTATTCGGCGCGGCATGTGCTCATCGTCCACCAGTCGCCCAAATCCCCTCGCCGCTGGATAAAGGTCGATCTGAAGGACGGCAGACAGCGCATCGTCCAGCAGCAGGCCGTTACCAATTTCGACCCCGACGATTATGAGGTCGAGCGCCTGTTTGCGCCCGCACCCGATGGCGAGCTCGTTCCCATTACCCTGCTGTCGCGGCGCGGGGCGCCCAAGGACGGCAAGGCGCCGCTGCTCCAATATGGATATGGCGCCTATGGTATTTCGAGCGACCCCGAATTTTCGATCCCCGCGCTCACTCTCGTCGATCGCGGCTGGCGCTATGCGATCGCGCACGTGCGCGGCGGCTCCGAAAAGGGCCGGCAATGGTTCCTGAGCGGGCGCCGGTTCACGAAACGCAACAGCTTCACCGACTTCATCGCCTGCGCCGATTATCTGGCCCGCGAGGGCTATACGGCGAAAGGCCGCGTCGTGGCGTACGGCCTGTCTGCAGGCGGCCTTCTGGTCGGGGCGAGCATGAACATCGCGCCGAATCTCTGGGGCGGGGTGATCGCAAAAGTGCCTTTCGTCGACATGCTCAACACGATGAGCGATGCTGCGCATCCGCTGGTGCCGCTCTTCCGTCCCGACTGGGGCGACCCGCTCGCCGATCCCGAGGCCTATGACTATATCGCGTCGATATCGCCCTATGAGAATGTGAGGGCAAGCGCGTATCCGCCCTTGCTTTGCACCGCGGGGCTCAAGGATGACCGCGTTTCCTATTGGGAGCCGGCGAAGTTCGTGGCCGAGGTGCGGCACAAGTCGACGAGCGGCAACCCCGCGTTACTCCTCACCGATATGGAGAGCGGCCATCAAGGCAGCGCCGACCTTGCGAGCGAATATCGGGAGAAGGCGCTTTTCTGGGCGTTTGCGATCCATTGCGTGACCTGACGCTCAGAGAGACCATCTCTTGTCCGGCCTCCTTCGCGGTTGGAACTGCTATGGATTGGCGCCGCCGGCGGTGACAGTCGCTCAGGCGCGAGCTATGGTGCGAGCCTCGGGGAGGCACCATGCGCAAGTATCGCGGACGGCAGCGAAAGCAGTGGAGACGACCACCGCGGCGGCGGCGGTCCCGACAGACGTTTCCCGTCTTCCTTCTGTTTCTGCTTGCCTTCGCCGCGACCCTTGCGTTCACCAAAGGCTATCGGCCGACCTGGATTGAAGAGGTGGCAGGCGGGTCGATGTCGCTGGTTGGCGCAGCAACCGCTGAAACGACCGGATTGAGCGAGACTTCGAAGCGCATAAGCTTTGCCTTTTGCCATATGGGCGGCGGCTACAACTGCGTCGTCGATGGCGACACGATCTGGCTTGAGGGCGAGAAGATCAGGATTGCCGACATCGATACGCCAGAGACCCACGATTATCGGTGCCCGGCGGAAAGGGAACTTGGAGACAGGGCGACGGTGCGGCTGCGGGAAATTCTCGAGGCTGGGACCATTACGCTCCAACCCATCGACAGGGATACGGACCGTTATGGGCGCAAGCTGCGCATCGTGCTGGTCGACGGCAAAAGCGTCGGAAAGACCCTCGTCGATGAAGGGCTCGCGCGCTGGTACGAAGGCGGGCGAAGGCCATGGTGCTGAAAACGCCTGGCGGCTGTGTAACGGGCCTGCGCTGCCCTGGCCTCAAGCGCCGATACATTCTTGCCTAACGGCGGTGATCGCACGAAGATCCACATCTTCGTCGCGCGCCTGGTCGGGCGTGAGCCCTTGCGTCAAAATCAGCTTGCGGGCAGCGCGCTGGTCTTGGGGACGATTGACCGACTCCACGGCCAGAAGTCGCCGATCTCTGAAACAGAACACCGAAAATGCGCCGGTGGCCGGGTCGCCGCGGAGGCTCAGCTCATTTGCTCCACTGCTGATGCCGGCCATCGCGGTGCGGGCGTTGGCGTTCGCTCCATTGAGCATCGGGTACCGCCATCGGATCTGTCCACTGGGCATCTCGCTGGCTCGCCGAAGCGAGCCCCGCGACAATCTGTCGTTGCCCCTTAATTTCCGGACAGTTCCTCACTGGTTGATTGGACGATGTATTCGCGCGGGGCGAGGTAGCCAAGTGCGCGATGCGGATGGACGGTGTTGTAGTGGTGGAACCAGCTGGGCAGC
>Ga0180220_1000638_pt1 | contig 34479 bp, 29 predicted proteins | sample eDN5th37CBELigBY_FD_151335 | JGI IMG/M metagenome (GOLD analysis project Ga0180220, IMG submission 151335) | Enriched backyard soil microbial communities from Emeryville, California, USA - eDNA 5th pass 37_C BE-Lig BY (version 2) (version 2) | ecosystem: Environmental > Terrestrial > Soil >... | reverse complement strand
GCGCGAGCGCGGCGACATCGACCTGATCCTGCCGTTCGACGAGGTCGTGCAGGCGCTCGGCCGCGTCGGCGAGCGTCACCTCGGCTCGCAGGTCGTCGCGCTCGACACGATCGTCGGGACGACCGACCGCCAGAGCGGCTTCGACCGCCAGTTCCGCCCCACGAGCGCGCGGGTGCGGGCGCGCTGGGAGCGGGTCGCGGCCGCCATGCGCCGCGGCGATCCGCTCCCACCCGTGTCGCTGTACCGGGTCGGCGAGGCGCACTTCGTCCGCGACGGCCACCATCGCGTGTCGGCGGCGCGCGCGCTGGGCTGGCGCGACATCGACGCCGACGTCACCGAGATCCTCACCCGCGTCGGCGCGGACCGCACGCTGCGCCTGAGCGACCTGCCGACCAAGAGCCAGGAGCGCCTGTTCCGCGAGCGGGTGCCGCTCGACCCCTCCCGGGCCGAGCGGATCGAGCTGCGCGATCCCGTCGACTACGGCTCGCTGGCCGAGGGCGTGGAGGCGTGGGGCTTCCGGCTCATGCAGGAGCGCGGGCAGTTCCTCAACCGCGTCGAGGTGGCGAACCTGTGGTTCGAGCACGAGTTCGAGCCGGTCGTCGAGATGCTGCGCGACGCCGAGCTCATCGGCGACGAGTCCGAGGCCGACGCGTACCACCGGCTCGCGTGCGAGCGCTACAACCTCACGCGCTCCCACGAGTGGAGCGACGAGATCATCGCGCTGCTCAAGTCGTCACGGCGGCGCCGGCGCTGAGCGCGGCGCCGAGCTCGCGCCGCCCGCCGATCCCGAGCTTCACGTAGACGCGCCCGAGGTGGTTCTCGACGGTCTTGGGCGTGACGAACAGCTCCTGGGCGATCTCGCGGTTGCTGCGCCCGGCGCTGGCCAGCTCGGCGACGCGGCGCTCGCTGGCCGTGAGCGCGTCGGCGCCCGAGAACGCCAGGCGGCGCGGCCGGTCGCCGAGCGCGGCGAGCCCGTCGAGCGCGCGGGTGCGCAGGACCGTCGCGCCGCAGCGCTCGGCCAGCTCGGCGGCACGCTCGAGCGGCGCGTGCGCCTCCCGCCGGCGCCGCTGGACGCGCAGGGCCTCGCCGAGGTCGCACAGCGCGCCCGCCAGCTCCAGGCGCGCGGGCGCCTCCTCCAGGACCGCGACCGCCTCCTCCAGCGCCTCGACGAGGTCGTCGCCGGGGTCGACGCGGGCGCGCAGCCGCAGCGCGGCGCCGATGTCGCTGGCCGCGCCCCACCGGCGCGCGAGCGCGAGCTGCTCCGTCGCCAGGTCGCGGGCGAGCTCGTCGTCGTCGAGGCGTCGCGCGGCGAGCGCCGCGGTGATCCGCCAGGCCAGCGCCGGGTTGTCGCCGACGCGGGCCTCGGCGTCGCCGGCGGCGCGCGCCTCGCGCAGCGCGAGCGCCGGGTCGTCGAGCGCGAGCGCGAGCGCGGCGCGGGCGAGCCCGACGCGCGCGGCGACGATCGCGGGCGCCTGCGCGGTCGGACCCGCGTCCCAGGCGGCGAGGACGTCCCGGGCCCCGTCGAGGTCGCCGCGCTCGATGCTCGCGGCGACGTGCCAGCGCGTGGCGATGCCGCGCAGCGCCACCGAGAACGGGGTCGGGTCGACGAGCTCCAGGGTCTCCAGCGCGCCCGCCGCCGCGGCCTCGCAGCGCGCGACGTCTCCGGTCCGCCACGTCCAGAACTGCTCGATGACGGCGACGGTCGCGAAGTCGAGCGGGCCGCCGCGCGGCAGCAGCGCGGCGCGCGCGTGGGCGATCTCGTCGGCGACGACGTCGACCCCGTCGGCGAAGGCCGCGGCGTGCAGGGCCTGACCCCACGGCAGCGCGCCGTCGGCGGCGCGCACGAGGCGGCCGTCGGCGACCGCGCGCTCGACGAGCGCGACGACGCCGGCGGCGTCCTGCGCGGCGCCGAAGCGCCACTGGGCCAGGAGCGCCAGCAACGTGCGCTCCTCCGGGGTGTCCCCGGGGCGGTCGGCGAACCGGGCCAGCCGGCGCCCGGAGCGCTCCCGCTCGGCGGGCAGGTAGGTGGCGACCTCGGCCAGGTGGGCCTCCAGGACGAGCCGCGCGGGCTCGTCGACGGCCTGCGGGTCGTCGAGCGCGGCGCGCAGCTCGCCGACGGCGGCCTCGGGCCCGTCGAGCGCGAGCGTCGCCTGCGCGACGCGGGCGACGCGCCGGGCGCGCTCGGCGGGGTCGCCGGCGGCGCGCACGGCGTCGCGCAGCGCCTCGCGCGCCTCCTGCGGGCGGCCGGCGCGCAGCAGCGCCTGGCCGAGCGCGGCGGCGATCTCGCCGTCGCCGGGCGCCTGGTCGCGCGCCCGCTGCAGGTAGGCGGCGGCCGTCGTCGCGTCGCCGTCGGTCAGCAGACCGCGGGCCGCCTCGTGCAGCAGGGCGGGCGCATCCTCGAGCGTGCCGTCGGGCGCGGCGACGAGGTGCGCGGCGATCCGCTCGGCCGGCGCGCCGGCGCGATGCAGGCGCTGGGCGACCGCGGCGTGCAGCGCGGCGCGGCGCGCGGGCGAGAGCTCCCCGAGCACCGCCTCGCGCACGACCGGGTGCACGAACGCGAGCTCGACGCCGGCGGCGTCGACGACGTGGGCGCGGCGCAGCGCGTCGGCCGCGGCGGCGCCGGCGGCCTCCGACAGCCCGGCCAGCTCGGCGGCGGCGGCCGGCGCGGCGCGGGAGCCGAGGACCGCGGCGGCGCCGGCGAGCTCGCGCGCCTCGGGCGACAGCCGGGCCAGCAGCGCCCGCGAGACGGTGCGCGGGCCGAGCTCGCGCACGTCCTGGGCGGACGCGGCGTCGGTGAGGGCGCGACCGGCGAGCTCGAGCTCGCCCACGAGCTGGCCGGCCAGGAAGGGGTTGCCGCCGCTGGCGGCGTGGAGCGCGGCGACGACCTCGGCCGCGGGCTGCGCGCCGGCGCGCTCGGCGACGAGCACGGCCAGCGCGGCGGGCGACAGCGGCTGGGGCAGCAGCCGCTCGCCGCCGCGGCCGGCGGTGAGCTCGCTGAGCGGCCCCCCGTCGGCGCCGGGCGGCCGGGTGCCGACGACCAGGGCGATCGGCAGGTCGGTGATGCGCCGCGCCAGGTACGAGACGAACCGCAGCGAGGGGACGTCGGCCCACTGCGCGTCGTCGATCGTGATGAGCAGCGGGCGGTCGGCGGCGAGGTCGGCCGCCACCCACCAGAGGGCGTGCAGCGTGCGGGCCAGCTCGGCGTCGGCGGCCGCGTCGTCTCCGGCGGGGGCGCGCTCGATGGCCGACAGCGCCGCCCCGGCGGGGCCGGCCAGGATCGCCTCGCGCGTGGCGCCCGCGTAGCGCAGCACCGAGCGCTCGACGAGCTGGCGCACCGCGCCCCACGGGACGCTGCGCTCCGGCTCGTCGCCGACCGCGTGCAGGCGGCCGAAGCCGTCGCGCTTGGCCTGCTCGCGCACCTCGGCGATCAGGCGGGTCTTGCCGATGCCGGGCGGGCCCTCGATGACGACGAGCGATCCCGCGCCGCCGGCGGCGTCGCCGAGCGCGGCCGTCAGCCGCGCCAGCTCCCGATCGCGCTCGAGGGTGTCGCCTCCCATGCAGGACGGAAGGATGCCACTTGGCGTGGCGGCGCTCTGTCGCGTCGGCGACAGTGCGGGCGTCGTGCGCCGGTCAGCGCGGCTCGAGCGCGCCGCCGCAGTGCGGGCAGCTCGAGCGCTCGGTGACCCGCTCGGCGGGCCAGAGCTTCAGGCAGCGTCGGCAGAGCTTGCGCATCCGTTCCTCAGTTCCTCACGCGGCGAGCGCTTCCTCCCGCGGGCGCTCGCGCTCGGGCGCGGCCTGCGGGTCGGCGGGCGGGCGCTGCACGAGCGCGCCGTACCAGCCGAGGCCCTCGTAGGTCTCGTAGCCGGGCGTCAGCGCGAAGCCCACGATCGCGTCGTTCTCGATGGTGTAGAAGCCGCTGTCGCGCTCCTCGGTGCGCAGCGTGAGCCGCTCCTCGAGCAGCCCCTGGCCGTCGGAGGCGGCGATGACGCGGCCCGAGGCGTCGAGCAGGAGGGCGCGGGTGCGGGCCTGCTCCTCCTCGGAGAGCCCGAGCCCCTCGACGATCGCCTGCGCTTGGGGCTCCCAGTCGAAGAAGATGCCCAGCGCGCCGACGATCTCGCCGCGCTCGGCGCCGCCGGCCCGCACCGCGGTCGAGTAGGTGGCGACCGGCGCGCCGTCCAGGGCGGTCTCGCGGCGGATGTCGTCGACCGCGTACGCGGCGCCCGACTCGGTCGCCATCGCCTGCTGGAACCAGCGCTCGCCCGACACGTCGCGGCCGAGCACCTGGCGGTAGCGCTCCGGGCGCCCGTGGGCGATGACGCGCCCGTGGCGGTCGGCGATCCACAGGTCGAGGTAGACGGTGTAGCTGGAGAGGATCACGCCGAGGCGCTGGGAGGCGAAGCGGGCGCGCTCGGCGTCGTCGGGCTCGGCGCACGCGTCGACGACGGCCGAGTCGGTCGCCCACCAGCGCACGTCGCACGACCGCTCGTACAGGTTGCGGTCGATCAGCTCGACGGCGTACCGGGCGAGGTCGGCCAGCCGCTGGCCGCGGACCTGCTCGACGAGCCGGCGGCGCTGGCCGTCCAGCTCGGCCACGCGCTGGGCCAGCTCGGTGTTCAGCTCGTCGGCGACGGCGCTGATGCCGTCGGCGACGTTGCCGACCTCCTGGGCGACGATCGCGAAGCCGCGACCGTGCTCGCCGGCGCGCGCCGCCTCGATCTGCGCGTTGATGGCGAGGATCTTCGTGGTGGACGCGACGCGCTCGATGCGCGACAGCTTCTCGGCGGCGACGACCCCGACCTCGGTGGCGATGCGGACGATGCGCTCGGGCATGGTGCCCCGAACATTCGGCCAAGCCGCTGGCGACTTGAGCGGCGATGTGCCGAACGCGCGCGGCGCCGCGACGCGCCTCAGCCGCCCGAGTGCGTCAGGCTCTTGCCGCTCTTGGGGTCGAACAGGTGCAGCTTCGTCGCGTCGAGCCACAGGCGTGCGGTCTCGCCGCGGGCGACCTTCGAGTCGGGGTTCAGGCGCGCGACGACCTGCTGCTCGTCGGCGTGCGGGATGTCCGCGCCGCCGGCGTCGGCCGCGAGCTCGCTGATCTGGTCGGACCGGGCGCCCTCGCCCGAGTGGCCGAAGTACGCGTAGATCTCGGAGCCCATCGACTCGACGAGGTCGATCTTGGCGTCGAACTCGAAGCCGCCCTGGTGGCGGTTGCGGTCGACCAGCTCGGCGTCCTCGAAGTCCTCGGGGCGCAGGCCCGCGATCACGTCGCGCGCGCCGTCGCCCGCGCCGTGGGACTCCACGCGCCGGCGCAGCTCGTCGGAGAGCTGCAGCTCGCCGATCGGGAGCTGCACGCGGTCGCCCTCCAGGCGGGCCGCGAAGAAGTTCATCGCCGGCGACCCGATGAAGCCGGCCACGAACAGGTTGACCGGGTCCTCGTAGAGCTCCTTCGGCGTGCCGACCTGCTGCAGCTCGCCCAGGCGCATCACGGCGACGCGGTCGCCGAGCGTCATCGCCTCGGTCTGGTCGTGGGTCACGTACACGGTCGTCGTGCCCAGCCGCGACTGGATGCGCGAGACCTCGGTGCGCATCTGCACGCGCAGCTTCGCGTCGAGGTTCGACAGCGGCTCGTCCATCAGGAACGCCTTCGGGTCGCGCACGATCGCGCGCCCCATCGCCACGCGCTGGCGCTGGCCGCCCGACAGGTTCGCCGGCTTGCGGTCCAGGTGCTGCTGGAGGTCGAGGATCTTGGCCGCCTCCTCGACCTTGCGGTCGATCTCGTCCTTCTTGACGCCCGCCAGCTTCAGCGCGAAGCCCATGTTGTCGCGCACGGTCATGTGCGGATACAGCGCGTAGTTCTGGAAGACCATCGCGATGTCGCGATCCTTGGGCGCCTTGTCGTTGACGACCTCGCCGCCGATCCGCAGCTCGCCCTCGGTGATGTCCTCGAGCCCGGCGATCATCCGCAGCGCCGTCGACTTCCCGCAGCCCGAGGGGCCGACGAGGATCAGGAACTCGCCGTCGCCGATGTCGAGGTCGAGCTGCTTGACGGCCTCGGTGCCGTCGGCATAGCGCTTGGTGACTCTGTCGAGGACGATCTCGGCCATGGCGTGCGAGTGGGCTCCTTATCCCTTGACCGCGCCGGCGGTGAGGCCCGCGACGATGCGGCGCTGGAAGATCATGACGAGGATGATGATGGGAATGGTGACGACGACGGCCGCTGCCGCGATCGAACCATACGGCGCGGTGAACTGCGAGGCGCCCGGGAACTGCGACAGCGCGGCCGGCACGGTCTGCGCCGCCGACGTCGAGGTCAGCGACACCGCGAACACGAAGTCGTTCCAGCAGAAGATGAAGACGAGGATCGCCGTGGTCGCCACGCCGGGCGCGGCCAGCGGCACGATCACCTTGCGGAACGCCTGGAACGGGGTCGCGCCGTCGACCTGGGCGGCCTGCTCGAGCTCCCAGGGGATCTCGCGGAAGAACGCCGTCAGCGTGTAGATGGCCAGCGGCAGCGCGAACGTCAGGTACGGGATGATCAGGCCCGGCCAGGTGTCGAACAGGCCCAGGTTTCGCCACATGTTGTAGAGCGGGCCGACGATCGAGATCGGCGGGAACATGGCGATCATCAGCGCGGCGCCGAGCATGATCGCCTTGCCCGGGAAGTTCAGGCGCGCGATCGCGTAGGCGGCCATCGACGCCAGCACCACCGCGATCGCGGTCGCGATCATCGCGATCCCGAACGAGTTCAGCAGCGCGCGCGTGAAGATGCCCTGCTCGAAGATGTTGGAGTAGTTCTCCAGCGACCACTCGTTGGGCAGGAAGCTGCCGTCGGTCACCGTCCCCGGCGACTTCAGCGACAGCATCAGGATCCACAGCACCGGGAACAGCGCGACGATCAGGACGAGCGCGTCCGTGGCCGCCCAGCCGAAGATGCGCCGGTTGCGCAGGCTGTCACTCATGGCTCAGTCGCCCTCCCCCGGCCGGCTGGTGCCGAGCACGCGGATGAAGAACAGCGCGATGAGCATCACGCACAGGAAGATCAGCACCGACACCGCCGAGCCGAGCCCGAGGTTGAGCCGGTTGAGGAGCTGGTTGTAGCCGAGGATCGACACCGTCTCGATCTTCGGGTTGGTGCCGTTCTGGCCGATGATGAACGCCGAGTCGAAGATGCGGAACGCGTCGAGCGTGCGGAACAGCAGCGCGACGAGGATCGCCGGCTTCATCAGCGGCACCGTGATGCGCCAGAAGCGCTGCCACGCGGTCGCGCCGTCGACCTTGGCCGCCTCGTGCATCTCGTCGGGCACGAGCGCCAGGCCGGCGAGCAGCAGCAGCGCCATGAACGGCGTGGTCTTCCACACCTCGGCGCCGATCACGACGAGGAAGCTCGTGACCGGATGGGCCTGGTCGACGAGGTCGTGCTCGATGCCCAGCCAGTGCGGGATGAAGCCGCCCGACGGCGTCGAGAACGCCAGCAGCCACGCGTACGCGGCGACGACGGTGACGATGCCGTACGGGATCAGCGACGCCGTCCGCACGAGGCCGCGGCCGATCAGCGCGCGGTGCATCACGAGCGCGAGCAGCATGCCGAGCACGAGCTCCAGCGACACGGACACGACCGTGATGAGCATCGTGCGCCCGAAGTCGCTCCACCACAGGCTCGAGCTGAGCACCGTGATGTAGTTGTCGAACCCGATGAACTTCTGGTCGTCGGGGAAGCGCAGGTCGGCGCGCAGCAGCGACAGGTAGACGGCGTAGACGATCGGATACGCGGTCACCGCGATCATCACGATCACGGCGGGCAGGCACAGCAGCCAGCCGAGGCGGCGCTCGGCGCGGGCCCGGTCGGAGACGCGCTTGCGCTTCGGCCGGGTCGGGGCGGTGGTCCCCGCGGTCGCGGCCTCCACTAGAGCAGCCCCTTGGACTCGAGCGCGTCGGACACGCGGGTGCGCAGCTCCTCAGCGGTCGTGGGCGGGTCGATCGACGACGGCGGCGAGACCGTCTTGTAGATCGCCAGCGACACGTCGGAGTACAGCGGCGTCTGCGGGCGCACGGCGGCGTCGCGGAGCTGGTCGCGGATCATCTCGGCGAACGGGTACTCCTTGACGAACTCCTCGTCGTCGTAGATCTCCTCGAGCGTCGGCGGCAGCCCGCCCTTCAGCGCGAAGTCGCGCTGGTTCTCGGCGTTGCGCATGCAGGTCGCGGCCGCGAAGGCCTCCTCCGGGTGCTTGGTGGACCCGCCGATGCCCCAGTTGAAGCCGCCGATCGGCGCCTTCTTGCCGGCCTCGCCCTTCACGCTCGGGTACGGCGCCCAGGCGATCTGCTCGAACAGCTCCGGCGCGTTGTCGCGGGCGCTCGGGTAGATGAACGGGTAGTTGACCTGGAAGGCGGCCTGCCCGGTCTCGAACGCGAGCCGGTTCTGGTCCTCCTTCTGGCTGGACAGCGACGGGTCGGCGGCGGGCGACCGGGCGAGCTTGGCCATCACGCCGAGCGCGGTCTCGGTCGGCTCGGGCTCGAGGCTCACCTTGTCGGGGCCGTCGAGGATCTGGCCGCCCGCGGACTGGATCAGCGAGTTGAACCACACGGTCGTGCCCTCGTACTGGGCGCCCTGGATCTCGATGCGCCCGCCCTTCTCCATCTCGGACGCGGTGTCGATCAGCTCGTCCCAGGTGGCGGGCGGCTCGCCCTGCACGAGGTCCTTGCGGTACCACAGCAGCTGGGTGTTGGCGTTGGCCGGGGCGCCGTACAGGTCACCCTCGTAGGTGGCGGTCTCCAGCGGGCCGTCGAGCGTGCCCTCCGAGACGCGGTCCGCCCACTCCTTCGGCCACGGCTTGATCCAGTCGGCCTCGGCGAACTCGGCGGTCCAGATGACGTCCATCGAGATGATGTCGATCGACGAGTCGCCGGCGGCGAGGCGCCGCACGAGCGACTGGCGCTGCGTGTCGGGGTCGTTGCCCAGCGCGTTGAACGTGATCTCGTACTGGCCGTCGGACTGCTGCGTGCAGCGCTCGGCCGCGGCCCGGAACGTGCCGGCGGGCTCGTTGTAGGCCCAGAAGTTGAGCTGGACGGTGCCGCTGTCGGACCCGCACCCGGCCAACGCGGCGACGGCGAGGACCGAGGCGAGAAGGAGGACCGGGTGTCTCACGGCACGGCGATCCGTACCCGCGCGGTGCGCGCGGGAAACCGTGCTCGCGTGCGGCGCGCCCGGCGATGGGCCTGGCGCGCCGCCGCTCGGACGTCAGGCCGCGCTCTTGGCGGCCTGACGCACCGGGTTCGGGCGCACCACGTCCCAGGCGAGCCCGACGCGCTCCAACCCGCGGATCACCCAAGCCGACGGATCGACCTGCCAGCGGCGCATCCCGTGGAACGCCGCCGTCGGGAACGCGTGGTGGTTGTTGTGCCACGCCTCGCCGAACGACAGCGGCGCCAGCCACGCCAGGTTGCGGGACTCGTCCTCGGTGACGTAGTCCTTGCGTCCGAAGAAGTGGCACAGCGAGTTGATCGCGAACGTCACGTGGTGCACGACGAACATGCGCACGAAGCCGCCCCACAGCAGGCCGGTCAGCGCCGCCTCCCACGTCCCGACGAGCAGGAACCCCAGCAGCGCCGGGAGCAGGAGCCCGGCGGTCGCCCACCACAGGAACGTGCGGTCGACGAACGACACGACCGGGTCCTTGAGCAGGTCCGGCGCGTAGCGGGTCTTCAGCCCCCGCTGGGTGTGGATGAACAGCCAGCCGACGTGGGCGTGCAGCAGCCCGCGCAGCGCGCCGATCCAGCCGTGGCCGTGGTCGACGTGCGGGCTGTGGGGGTCCCCCGGCTGGTCGGAGAACGCGTGGTGCTTGCGGTGGTCGGCGACCCAGGAGACGATCGGCCCCTCGATCGCGGCCGATCCGGCGATCGCCAGCGCGGCGCGCACGCCGCGCGTCGTCTTGAAGCTGCGGTGCGTGAACAGCCGGTGGAACCCGACGGTGATGCCGAGCCCGGTGATCACGTACATGACCCCGAAGACCACGAGGTCCTGCCAGTGCAGCCAGCCGCCCCAGGCCTGCCAGGCGACGACTCCCAGCGAGACGATCGGCAGGCCCGTCACGAGGCCCGTGATGATCCGGTCACGGGTCTCGTTCGCGACCGGCTCGACGTCACCCGCCGGGACGGGCGACGCCGGGCCGGGGCCACTCACAGGGGACGGACGTCGACGGCCTTCGGGCCCTTCGGTCCGTCTTCGGACTCGTACGAGACCCGCGCTCCTTCCGCCAGCGTGCGGAAGCCGTCCGCAGAGATGCCGCTGTAGTGGACGAACAGGTCCTTGCCGGGCTCATCGGGGCTGATGAAGCCGAAGCCCTTGTCGTCGTTGAACCACTTGACGGTTCCGGTTGCCATGGGGTCCTCCACGGTCATGTGCTGCGATCGCGGAGATTCTCTGCGCGGCGCTGGCACGGCTCTGTTGGCCGGGTCCTTCCCAACCCTTTCCGCCGCGGAACATAGCCCAATCGGATGACGCGTGGTGAAAAAGCTGCGAGCGCGCAGCGCGAACCCCGCGCGATCCCGCTCACTCCAGCGGCTCGAGCACCGGGCGCCGGATGTGCTCGTAGACGACCGACGTGTTGACGTCGGCGACCTCCTCGCGCTCGGTGAGGCGGTCGATGACGAACGCGTAGAGCGCGTCGGTGCTCGGCACGGCGACGTGCAGGAGGAAGTCGCTGCCGCCGGAGACGACGAACACCCCGACGGTCTCGGGCAGCTCGGCGGCCCAGTTGCGGAACGCCTCGATGTTGCCGCGCGTCGGCGGGCGGATCGTCACCGCGATCAGCGCCTGGACGTGGCGGCCGAGCGCCGGGAAGGCCACGTCGGCGTGGTAGCCGCGCACGACGCCGCCGGCCCGCAGCGCGCGCACGCGCTCCGACGACGTCGACGGCGACACGTGCACGGCGGCGGCCAGCTCGCGGTTGGTCTGCCGTGCATCGTCCTGCAGCGCCCGCAGCAGGGCGTGGTCCACCGCATCAAGATCGTCCAATTCGCCATCTCCCCGTACGTCGTGCGGACTTGCCCGCAGATCCTCGCAGAGATGCTGCACTGCGCGCCATGAAGCAGGACATCCCCCGCTGCGTGATCGTCGTCGACGACGCGCTCCCGGCCGGCCTGGCCGCCAACGCCGCCGCCGTGCTGGCCGTCACCGTCGGCGCGCGCACGCCGCACGTCGTCGGCGCCGACCTCGTCGACGCCGACGGCGGCACGCACCCCGGGCTCATCCCGACCGGCCTGCCGGTCCTGGCCGCCGGCGCCGACGCGCTGCCCGCGCTGCGCGACCGCGCCCTGGACGCCGGCGTCGACGTCGTGGACTTCCCCGCGTTCGGCCAGCAGACCACCGACTACGAGGCGGTCCGCGCCCACGTCGCCACCGTGCCCGCCGCCGAGCTGCGCTACCTCGGGCTCGCCCTGCAGGGCTCCCGGCGCGCGGTCTCCCGGCTGACCGGCGGCCTGGCGCTCCTGCGCTAGAGGCTGACCGCGGTCCCGCTGACGAAGCCGTCGGACGCGGCGATCTGGGCGACGATCTCCTCGGGCACCGGCCCGTCGGTCGTCACCACCATCACCGCGGCCTGGGTGTCGGCGGTCTCGGGGTCGAGGCCGACCGCGGCCGAGACGATGTTCACGCCGTGCTCGCCGAAGCAGGTGCCCACGCGGCCGATCATGCCCGGCTGGTCGATGTAGCGGAAGAACGCGAGGTGGTCCTGCAGCTCGAGGTTGAAGCGCTGGCCGACCGCCTCCAGCAGGTGCGGGCGGTTGCGGCGACCCAGCAGCGTGCCGGCCACCCGCGTGCCGTTGACGGTGACCCGCACGAGGTCGGCGAAGTCGCGCGCGTGGGTGCGCTTGCTCTCCACCACCTCGATCCCGCGCTCGGCGGCGATCGCCGGCGCGTTGACCGCGTTGACCTCGTCCTCGGTGTGGCCGCTCAGCGCGCCGAGCAGGACCGCGACCGTCAGCGGGCGCACGTCGCGCTCGGCCACCCGGCCCAGGTACTCGATGTTCAGCCCGCCCAGGCCCCCGCTCAGCCCGACCGCGATGCGGCCCAGCGCGCGGCACAGCGGCAGGAACGGCCCGAGCACCTCGAGGTCCTCGGCCGCGACCGCGGGCACGTTGACCGCGGTCGTGACGCTGCCGCCGGTGAGCGCGGCGACGACCTGCTCGGCCGCCTGGTAGCCGGCGCGGTCGGTCGCCTCCGCCGTGGAGGCGCCCAGGTGCGGCGTGACGATGACGTTGGGGTAGCCGAACAGCGGGTGCTCGGTGATCGGCTCGCTGCGGAACACGTCGAGCGCGGCGCCGGCGACCTTGCCGGAGTCCAGCGCGGCCTGCAGCGCCTCGTCGTCGACGAGCGGCCCGCGCGCGACGTTCAGCACGCGCACGCCGTCCTTCATCTTCGCGAAGGCCTCGGCGTTGAGCCAGTTCTCGGTCTCGGGCGTCTTGGGCAGGTGGACGGTGATGAAGTCGGCGACGCCGTAGACCTCGTCGGAGGTGGCGGCCTGCTCGACGCCCATCTCGCGGTAGCGGTCGGCCCCGACGAACGGGTCGTAGGCGACGACGCGCATGCCGAAGCCCTGCGCGCGCTGCGCGACGAGCTGGCCGATGCGCCCGAAGCCGAGGATGCCGAGCGTCTTGTCCATCAGCTCGACGCCCGAGAACTTCGAGCGCTCCCACTTGCCGCCGGTGAGGCTGGCGTGGGCCTGCGGGATGTTGCGCGCGAGCGCCAGCAGCAGCGCCATCGTGTGCTCGGCCGCCGTCACGACGTTGGACTGCGGCGCGTTGGCGACGACGATGCCGCGCTTGGTCGCCTCGGGCACGTCGACGTTGTCGACGCCGACGCCGGCGCGGCCGATCGCCTTCAGCTTCGTGGCCTGCGCGAGGACCTCGGCGGTGACCTTCGTCGCCGAGCGGATGATCAGCCCGTCGTAGTCGCCGATGTGCTCCAGGTGCTCGGCGCCCTCGTCGACCTCGAAGTGCTTGCGCAGCAGCTCGACGCCCGAGTCCCCGATCTTCTCCGCGACGAGGACCTTCATCGGACCTGCTCCACGACGTGGTCGACGCAGGCCGTGAGCGCCTCGACGTCGTCGGGCTCGACGGCCGGGAACATGCCGATCCGCAGCTGGTTGCGGCCGAGCTTGCGGTAGGGCTCGGTGTCGACGATGCCGTTGGCGCGCAGCGCGGCGGCGACCGCGGCGGCGTCGATCGACTCGTCGAAGTCGATCGTGCCGACGACGAGCGAGCGCTTGGCCGGATCGGCGACGAACGGCGTCGTGTACTCGGTGCGCTCGGCCCACTCGTAGAGGCGGTTCGACGAGTCGGTCGTGCGCGCCACGCACCAGTCCAGCCCGCCCTGGCCGTTCATCCAGTCGAGCTGCTCGGCCAGCAGGATCAGCGTGGCGACCGCGGGCGTGTTGTAGGTCTGCTCCTTGCGCGAGTTGTCTAGCGCCGTCGTCAGCGACAGGAACTCGGGGATCCAGCGCCCGGACGCGCCGATCTCCTCGATGCGCGCGATCGCGGCCGGGCTGACGAGCGCCAGCCACAGGCCGCCGTCGGCGGCGAAGCACTTCTGCGGCGCGAAGTAGTAGACGTCGGCCTGGGCGGCATCGAGCGGCAGGCCGCCGGCGCCCGACGTGGCGTCGATCAGCACGAGCTGGCCGTCGCCGCCGACGCGCTGCACCGGCACCATCACGCCGGTCGACGTCTCGTTGTGGGCCCACGCGATCGCGTCGGCCGACGCGTCGGCGGTCGGCGCGGGCGCGTCGCCGGGGTCGGCCGAGACGACGATCGAGTCGGCCAGGAACGGCGCGCCGCCGGTCGCCTTGGCGAACTTCGACGAGAACTCGCCGTAGGTCAGGTGCAGCGCGCGCTCGCGCACGAGGCCGAACGCGGCCGCGTCCCAGAACGCGGTCGTGCCGCCGTTGCCGAGCATCACCTCGTAGCCGTCGGGCAGCGAGAACAGCTCGCGCAGGCCCTCGCGCACCCGGCCCACGAGCGCGCGCACCGGCTTCTGGCGGTGCGACGTGCCCATGAGACCCGCGTGCTCACCGGCGAGGCCGGCGAGCTGCTCGGGGCGGACCTTGGACGGACCGCAGCCGAAGCGACCGTCCTTGGGACGCAGGTCGGCGGGGATCTTGATCTCGGTGGCGTTCATGGCAGGTGCGGGGCAGGGGACAGCGACAGGGAGCCCAGGCGTGCGGCGACGGGACTGCAGCCGCCGCTTCCCGGTGGTGATCCACCCGAACGCCAGTCACGGCGACCGGGGATCAGACTAGCGCGGGCCGGGGGTCAGAACTCGGTCTGGATCCAGTCCATGTGGGCGCGCAGCTCCTTGCCCGTGGACTCGATCTGGGACTTCGCCTGCTCCTCGCGCATCCGCAGGAAGTTCTCCTGGCCGGCGCGGTTCTCGGCGATCCACTCGCGGGCGAAGTCGCCGCTCTGGATCTCCTGCAGGATCTTGCGCATGTTCGCGCGGGTCTCCTCGGTGATGACCCGCTTGCCGCGCGTGTAGTCCCCGTACTCGGCCGTGTTGGAGATCGAGTAGCGCATGCCGGCCAGGCCCTTCTCGTACATCAGGTCGACGATGAGCTTCAGCTCGTGCAGGCACTCGAAGTAGGCCATCTCGGGCGAGTAGCCGGCCTCGACCAGCGTCTCGAACCCGGCCTGGACCAGCTCCGACGCGCCGCCGCACAGGACGGCCTGCTCGCCGAACAGGTCGGTCTCGGTCTCGTCCTTGAAGGTCGTCTCGATGACGCCGCCGCGGGTGCAGCCGATGCCCTTGGCGTACGCGAGCGCGAGCGCCTTGGCGTTGCCGGTCGCGTCCTGGTGGACGGCGATCAGGCCCGGCACGCCGGAGCCCTCGACGAACTGGCGGCGGACGAGGTGGCCCGGGCCCTTCGGGGCGACGAGCGCGACGTCGACGCCGGCGGGCGGCTCGACCTCGCCGTAGTGGACCGAGAAGCCGTGGCCGAACAGCAGGAGGTTGCCCTCGGCGATGCCGTCGCGGACCTCGGCCTCGTAGATCGCGCGGTGCTTCTCGTCGGGCACGAGCAGCATCACCACGTCGCCGCGGCTGGCGGCGTCGGCGACGCCGACCACCTCGAGACCGTGGTCGCGGGCCTCCTGCACGGAGGCGGAGCCCTCGCGCAGGCCGACGACGACCTGTACGCCGCTGTCCTTGAGGTTCAGCGCGTGGGCGTGGCCCTGCGAGCCGAAGCCGATGATGGCCACGGTCTTGCCGTCGAGGAGCGAGAGGTCAGCGTCGTCGTCGTAGTACATAGGCGGCCGAGCCTACAACGCGGCGTCACGCTTCGGCCCGCGCCACGCGCGCGAGAGCGGGCAGCGCGACCGTGCCGTCGTCCGCCGCGAACCCGGAGATCCGCGCCTGCGCGCCCTCCATCAGCTCGTCGCGGGTGGCCGGATCGACCTCCGTCAGCACCGCGCGCAGGGTCGGCGACATGTCCACCTGGGTGTCCCACCAGGCGTCGAGGTCGGGGTAGGCGATCGTGAACGCGACGGTGTCGACGTCGATCTCGGCGAAGCCCGCGTCGGCGAGGCGCTCGGTGATCGCGGCGGGGTCGGCCCAGGCGAACGGGCCGGGGCCGTCGGGGTCGCGCTGCGGGCCGAAGCCGCGCGCGTCGAGCTCCTGGGCGGCGGCGGTCATCCACGGGTTGGCGTCCGGCTCGGCCCAGACGGCCAGCGCGACCGCCCCGCCCGGGCGCAGCACGCGGCGGGTCTCGCGCAGGGCCGCGTCGGGATCGGCCAGCAGCATGTAGCCGAAGCGGCACACGACCCCGTCGACGCCGGCGGCCGGCAGGTCGATCCACTCGGCCTCCATCGCGCGCGCCTCCACGACGTCCTCCAGCCCGCGCTCGGCCGCGCGCCGGCGGGCCGCCTCGACCATCGCGTCGGCGCCGTCGGTGAGGATCACCTTCCCGCCGGGCCGGACGAGCTCGGCGACCAGCAGCCCGACGTCGCCGGGGCCGCCGGCGAGCTCGAGCACGGTCTGGCCGGGCTGCGGCGCGATCGCGTCGACGAGCCAGGCGCTCACCGGGCGCGTCTGGACGTCCCACCAGCGGTGGTGGTGGTCCCAGCCCTCGGCGGCGCGCTCCCAGCTCTCGCGCGCGCGCTGGCGGTAGGCGGCCGCGTCCTCGTTCACGCGCCCCAGCCTCTCACAGCGCGCGCCGCAGGACCTTGCCGGACTCGGTGCGCGGCAGCGCGTCGGCGAACGCCACCGCCTTGGGCACCTTGTAGGGCGCGAGGCGGGCGGCGACGTGGGCGCGCAGCTCGTCCTCGCCGGCGGCCGCGCCGGCGCGCAGCACGACGGTCGCGACGACCGCCTCCCCCCACTCCGGGTCGGGCCGCCCGTGCACCGCGGCCTCGGCGACGGCCGGGTGCTCGGCGAGCACGGCCTCGACCTCGGCGGGCGCGACGTTCTCGCCGCCGCTGATGATCGTGTCCGCCTTGCGGCCGACGACGTGCAGGCGACCGTCGGCGTCGAAGCGGCCGAGGTCGCCGGTGCGCAGCGGGCCGCCGCCGGCGACCGTGGGGCCGCGGACGACGATCTCGCCGTCGTCGGCGATCTCCACCCGCGTGCAGAACAGCGGCCAGCCGCCGGTGGCGACCTGCGAGCACGCCTCGGTCATGCCGTACGTCGTCGTGACGGGCACGCCCGCGACGCGCGCCCGCTCCAGCAGCGCCGGCGCGGCGGGCGCGCCGCCGAGCAGGACCGTGCGCAGGCACGGCGGCTCGCGCCAGCCGGCGTCCAGGAGGCGGCCGAGCATCGTCGGGACCATCGACGCGAGCGTCGCCTCGCGCAGCTCCTCCAACGCGCGCTCGGTGTCCCAGCGCTCCAGGACCCGGGCGGTGGTGGCGCCGATCGCGCTGCGCACGAGCACGCTCAGGCCGCCGACGTGGCTGAGCGGGAGCGGGCACAGCCACCGCTCGCGCGGGTCGGTGCCGAGCGCGACGGCCGAGCCGAGCGCGCTCCACAGCCAGTTGCCGAACGTCAGCTCGACGGGCTTGGGCAGCGCGCTGGACCCGCTGGTGTGGACGATCGCGGCGGGCGCGTCGAGATCGTGCTCCCAGGCGAGCGCGGTCCGCGGCGCCTCGGCGGGCAGCGGCGCGTCGACCACGAGGCGGCAGGCGCGCGCCACGTGGGCGCGCTCGGCCTCCCCCAGGCGCGGGTCGACGGGCACCGCGACGGCGCCGAGCGCCCAGACGGCGTGGAGGGCGACCGCGAACGGGGTGCCGGGCGGCAGCGCGATCCCGATCAGGTCCCCGGAGCGCGCCCCTCGGTCCGCGAGCGCGCCCGCGCCCGCCGCCGCGCGCTCGCGCAGCTGCGCGTACGTGACCCCGTTGACCGCCTCGCGCTCGGGCCGCGTCCGCGCCGCGCGCGCCAGCCACGACTCGACCAGCATGGCGGCGAGGGTATCCACGGCCGACCGGCGGGGCGGGATAGCCTGCCCGCATGTCTGTCACCTGGACCGCGGCCGCCGAGTACGAGGACATCCGCTACGAGCTCAGCGGCGACGGCATCGCGAAGATCACGATCGACCGTCCCGAGGTCCGCAACGCCTTCCGCCCCCAGACCGTCGTCGAGCTGTCCGACGCCTTCGAGCGCGCCCGCGAGGACACCGAGGTCGGGGTGATCGTGCTGACCGGCGAGGGTCCGCTCGCGTTCTGCTCGGGCGGCGACCAGCGCGTCCGCGGCGACAGCGGCTACCTCAGCGAGCCGGGCCGCGAGGGCGCGGTCGGCCGCTTCCACGTGACCGACCTGCACGTCCAGATCCGCCGGCTGCCCAAGCCGGTCGTGGCGATGGTGGCCGGGTACGCGGTCGGCGGCGGCCACGTCCTGCACCTCGTCTGCGACCTGACGATCGCGGCCGACAACGCCCGCTTCGGCCAGACCGGCCCGAAGGTCGGCTCGTGGGACGGCGGCTTCGGCGCCAGCGTCCTGCGCGACCTCGTCGGCACCAAGAAGGCGAAGGAGATCTGGATGCTGTGCCGGCAGTACGACGCGCAGCAGGCGCTCGACATGGGGCTCGTCAACGCGGTCGTGCCGCTCGAGCGCCTCGAGGAGGAGACCGTCGCCTGGTGTCGCGAGATGCTCGCCCTCTCCCCGTTCGCGCTGCGGCTCGTGAAGGCGAGCTTCAACGCCCACGAGGACGGCTACGCGGGCATCCAGCAGCTCGCGCACGACGCGAACCTGCTGTTCTACGCCTCCGACGAGGCGCGTGAGGGGCGCGAGGCCTACAAGGCCAAGCGGGCGCCCGACTTCTCGAAGTTCCCGCGGCGACCGTGAGGATCTGGCTCATGGCCGCCCGGCTGCGGACGCTGCCCGCGGCCGTGGCCCCGGTGCTGGTCGGCACGGCGCTCGCCGGCCACGACGGCGAGTTCGACCCGTTCGCGTTCGTGGCCGCGCTGCTGGGCGCCCTGTTCATCCAGGTCGGCACGAACCTCTCCAACGACTACTCCGACGCCCGCCGCGGCGCCGACACCGAGGATCGCCTCGGGCCGGTGCGCGTGACCGCCGGCGGGCTCGTACCGCCCCGTCAGGTCCTGATCGCGACCTACGTGACGTTCGGCCTGGCGGTGCTGTGCGGCATCTACCTGATCGTGGTCGCCGGCTGGGTGCTGCTGGCGATCGGGGCGGCGTCGATCCTCGCCGGCGTGCTCTACACGGGCGGGCCGCGCCCGTACGGCTACGCGGGCCTGGGCGAGCTGTTCGTCTTCCTGTTCTTCGGGATCGTCGCGGTCACGGGCTCCTACTACGTGCAGACCCAGGAGCTGGTGTGGGAGGCGTTCGTCGCGTCGGTGCCGGTCGGCTGCATCGCCACCGCGATCCTCGTCGTCAACAACGTGCGCGACCTGGAGACCGACCGCCGGGCCGGCAAGCGGACGCTGGCGGTGCGCATGGGCCGCGCGCGGACGCGCGCGTTCTACGCCGTGCTGCTCCTCGTCGCCTACCTGACGCTGATCCCGCTCGCGCTGGGGCTCACCGCCTGGGTGCTCCTGCCCGTGCTCACCGTCCCGCTCGCGGTGCGGCTCGTGCAGACCGTCCGCACGCGCACCGACGGCCCGTCGCTGAACGGCGCGCTCGGCGGCACCGGGCAGCTCCAGCTCGTCTTCTGCGTGCTGATGGCGGCGGGGCTCCTGCTGTCGTGAGGTACGCGCTGCGCACGCGCACGCTGCCCCTCCGCGAGCCGCTGCGGACCGCGTGGGGCGAGCTGCGCGAACGCCCGCTCGTGGAGGTCGAGATCGAGACCGCCGAGGGCCTCGTCGGCCGCGGCGAGGCGGCGCCGCTTCAGCCCTACGACGGCATCTCGCTGGAGGCCGTCGTCGCCGCGCTGAAGGCGTACGCGCCGGTGATCGAGGGCGGCGACGGGGTGCGCGGCGACCGGCTCTACGACCGCTGCCGCGAGATCGCCGACCTGCCGTGTGCGCTGGCGGCGATCGACCTGGCGCTGTGGGACCTCGCCGGCCAGCGCACCGGGCGGCCGGTGAGCGCGCTGCTGACCGACGACGCGCTCGACGAGGTCGCGGTGAACGCGACGATCGGCGCGACCGACCGCGCGGGCGCGGCCGCGGCCGCCGCCGCCGCGCGCGAGGCCGGCTTCCCGTGCGTGAAGCTGAAGGTCGGCGTCGGCGACGACGCGGGGCGCGTCGCCGCGGTGCGCGCCGCCGCCGGCCCGCAGATCGCGCTGCGCCTGGACGCCAACGGCGCCTGGGACGTCGAGCAGGCCGTCCGCGCGATCGACACGCTGTCGCCCGCCGGGCTGGAGCTCGTCGAGGAGCCCGTGCACGGGATCGAGGCGATGCGCGCGGTGCGCGAGCGGACCGCGGTGCGGATCGCCCTCGACGAGACGGCGGCCGAGCCGGGCGCGCTGGCCGCCGGGGTGGCCGACGCGGTGTGCCTGAAGGTGTCGCGCGGCGGCGGGATCTCGTCGCTGCTCGTGCAGGCCTCCCTCGTGCGCGCGGTCGGCGCCGAGGTGTACCTCGCCTCCAGCTACGACGGGCCGCTCGGCGTCGCCGCGGCCGTGCACGCGGCGGCGGCGCTGCGCGTCGAGCTGCCCTGCGGGCTGGCGACGCTCACCGGGTTCGCCGACGACGACGTGGCGACGACGCTGCCGGTCGTCGACGGGGCGATCAGGGTGCCCGACGGCCCGGGGCTGCTCGGCGTCGCGTAGGCGGCCTCGGGGCGCAGGGTCCACACGCGCGCCGCGGCGAGCGCGGCGGCGGTGAGCGCCGCGGCGCCGGCGGCGGCGAACGCGGCCGGGGCGCCCGAGGCGCTGACGAGCGCGCCGCCCAGCGCGCCGCCGAGCGCGAGGCCGGCGAACAGGCCGCTGGCCACCCACGTGAACGCCTCGGTCACCGTGCCGCGGATCGCGACCGTGCTCACGAGCGAGTAGAGCGTCGCGAACATCGGCGCGGCGAGCAGGCCGGAGGCGGCCAGCAGGAGGCCGAGCGTCCACAGGTCGGGCATCAGCGCGAGCGCGGCGGTGGGCAGCGCGGCGCCGGCGACGAGCAGGACGAGCGCGCGGCCCTGGTCGCGCGGGGCGCCCAGGCGGGCGGTCAGGAGGCCGGAGATCAGGCTCGGCACGCCCCACACGGCCAGCAGGATGCCGAGCGCGGCGGGGCTGCCGGCGGCGTCGGCGGCGCCGGCGACCGCGACCTCGACGGCGCCGAACATCGTGCCCATGCCGGCGGCGACGAGCAGCAGCGTGCGCACGCCCGGCGCGGCGAGCGCGCCGGCGCGCGGGCGGCGGGCGTCGCTGCCGGGGACGGCCCGCGACTCGGGGGCGGCGGCGAAGGCGAGCGTGCCGGCGGCCAGCGCGACGGCGGCGGCGAGCAGCGCGACGCCGGGCGAGATCGCCGCGAGCGCGCTGACGAACACGAGCGGGCCCGCGATGAACGAGATCTCCTGGAGGGCGGCGTCCATCGCCAGCGCGCCGTGGCGGGCGTGCGGGTCGGACAGGATGCGGCCGAACAGCGCCCGCAGGCACGGCGCGACGGGCGGCTGGAAGACGCCGGCGACGAGCGCGAGCGGCGCCAGCAGCACGGGGGACGCGCCGTCGGGCAGCAGGCCGGCGACCGCGATGGTGGCGGCGGCGATCAGGCCGGTGGCGGTGAGCGTGGCGGTCTGGCCGTGGCGGTCGATGAGGCGGCCCAGCAGCGGGCCGCCGCCCGCGAGGCCGAGCGCGAGGATGCCGGAGACGGCGCCCGCGAGCGCGAAGGAGCCGCCCAGGTCGCGCACGCGCAGGATCAGGAGCAGCCCGAGGGCGGCCTCCGGGGTGCGGGCGACCATCGAGAGCGAGAGCAGCCGGGCGACGCCGGGGGCGCGCAGCGGCGAGGGGCGGGACGGGGCGGCGGCAACGGACATGAGCCGCTACTAATGATGACATCATCATCGCGCGGATGCGGCGTGACATCGGTCACGCGTCCAGCGGCGGACACCGCCCGGCGCGGCCGGTCAGCCGAGGCGCTCGTCCAGGGCCTCGTCGAGCAGGCTCGCGGCGGTGTCGAGGTCGACGGTGCGCCAGCGGATCGCCGGGCACAGGCCGTCGATGAACGCGTTCAGGAACATCGCGGTGCGCTGCGGGTCGACGTCCGTGCGCACGCTGCCGTCCTCCATCCCCTCCTCCAGCAGCGCGGCGATGCGCGCGACCCACACGCGCTCGCGCTCGGCGACGGCCGCCCGCACGGCCTCCGACGGCCGCGTGTGCGTGCGCACCTCCTGCCACAGGCGCCAGCTCAGCGCGATCACCGGGTCGCCGGCGTCGTCGAGCAGCAGCAGGAGGAGCGTGCGCAGGCGCTCGCGGGCGTCGCCGCCGGCGGCCATCCGCTCGTCAATGACCGCCATCGCCTGCTCGTCGGAGCGCACGAACGCCTCCAGCACGATCTCCTCGCGCGAGCGGAAGTGCGTGGAGACGAGCGGCTGCGAGACGCCCGCCTCGTCGGCGACGTCGCGCACCCGGAAGCCGTCGAGGCCGTGGGCGACGATCGCGCGCGCGGCGGCGTCGACGAGGTCGGCGCGCCGCTCCGCGGCGCTCATCCGCTGGGCCATGAGGCGCAGCGTAGAGCGCCGCGGCGCCGGCCCGTTCTCAGAACGGGTACGTGGCGGGCTTCGCGCGCTCGGTCGTCCAGCGCCACTGGCTGAACTCCTCGAGGTTCGCCTCGCCGCCGAAGCGCCCGCCGTTGCCCGACGCGCCGATCCCGCCGAACGGCACGCGCGCGTCGTCGTGGATCGTCTGGTCGTTGATGTGCGCCATGCCGCTGCGCAGGGCGTTGGCGATCCGCCGGCCGCGGGCGAGGTCGCTCGTGAACACCGCGTTGGACAGCCCGTACTCGGTGTCGTTGGCGAGCGCGATCGCCTCGTCGTCGTCGGAGAACGTCATCACCGGCGCGACCGGGCCGAAGATCTCCTCCTGCCAGCCGCGCATGTCGGTGCGCATCTCGGCGAGCACGGTCGCCGGGAAGTAGGGCGCGTCGCCCTCGCCGCCGGCCAGCACCTGCGCGCCCGAGGCGATCGTGTCGGACACGATCGTCGAGACCTTCTCGAACTGGCGCTCGTTGATGATCGGCCCGAGCGCGACCTGGTCGGTCGCGGGGTTGCCGACCGGCAGGCGCGCGGCCCGCTCGGCCAGCTTCTCGAGGTACTGCGCGGCGACCTTCTCGTGCACGAGGTGGCGCCCGGAGGCCATGCAGATCTGCCCCTGGTGCAGGAACGAGCCCCACGCGCCCGAGGACGAGGCCGCGTCGATGTCGGCGTCCTCCAGCACGATGAACGCGCTCTTGCCGCCGAGCTCGAGCGCGACCTTCTTGAGGTTCTCGCCGCACGCGGCGCCGACCTTGCGCCCCACCGCGCTCGAGCCGGTGAACGAGACCATCCCGACCTCGGGCGCCGTGCACAGCGCCGCGCCCGCCTCGGCGCCGCCGGGCAGGACGTGCAGGACGTTCTCGGGCAGGCCGGCCTCCTCGAAGATCCGCGCGAAGCTGAAGCCGCCGGCGACCGGCGTGTTGGGATCGGGCTTGAGGATCACCGCGTTGCCGAGCGCGAGCGCCGGGGCGACCGAGCGCATGCCGAGCACGAGCGGCACGTTCCACGGCGTGATGACGCCGACGACGCCGATCGGCACGCGCTGGGCGATCGACAGGTTGCCGTCGGGCTCGGGGATCGCCTCGCCGCGCAGGCGCGGGGCCAGCGCCGCCGCCTCCTTCAGCTCCGACGTGGCCAGGCCGATCTCGAAGTCGGCCTTGGGCGGGATCGAGCCGGTCTCGCGGATGATCCAGCCGATGATCTCGTCCTTGTTGGCCTGCAGCACCTCGGCGGCGCGCAGGAGGATCGCCGCGCGCTCGTGCGGGTCCATCTCCCCCCACGCCGTCTGGGCCTGCGCGGCGGCCGCCGCCGCGGCGCGCACGTCGTCGGGACCGGCCGCACCGACCTCGGCGAGCGTCTCGCCGGTCGCGGGCTCGCGTGTCACCAGCCGCTCGCGGGCGGTGATCCAGCCGCCGCTGAACATCCGGCCGTCGAGGATGTCGGAACCGAACAGCGCAGGGGCGGTCGTCGCCATGCCTTCTCCTCCTCCTTGCGGTCACCCGCCTTGGTTCTGTCAGACGTTATCGGGCGGACGCGCCGCCGTCGATGCAGTCGCGCGCGTACAGGGCGACGTGGAGGGTGAGGAGCTGGTCGGCGTCGGAGAGGTCGACGCCGAGGAGCTGCTCGATGCGGGTGAGGCGGTGGTAGAGCGCCTGGCGGTTGAGGTGCAGCGCGCGGGCGGTCTCCGCCTTGCGGCCGCCGTTGGCCAGCAGCGCCTCGAGCGTCGGCAGCAGCACGAGCTTGCGCTGGCGGTCGTGCTCGATCAGCGGGCCGAGGACGCGGTCGACGAGGGCGGCCAGGTCGGGGTCCTCGCGCCAGCTCCACAGCAGCCGGCGCAGCTCGAGCGCGCGGACGTCGTGCCACGGGCGCGGCGGCAGGCAGGCGGCGCTGGCGGCGCTCTCCTCGGCGAGGCGCAGCTCGTCGCCGGTGTCGGCCGGGCCGACCGCGCGCCCGGCGGCGACCGTCACCTCCCCCGGGCCCAGCCGCCGCTGCAGCCCGGCGCGCAGCGCGTCGGCGGCGGCGTCGGCCGCTGACGCGCGCTGGTCGGCGTCGCGCAGCGCGACGAGCGCGAGCACGCTCGACGTGGCCGCGCGGCGGCCGACGACCGCGCGCAGGCCGCGGTCGGCGAGGTGCTGGCGGGCGTCGCGCAGCGCGGTGGCCCAGTCGGCGGGGGCAGCCGACAGCCCGGAGCGGACCTGTGCGGCGATCGGCAGCAGCAGCTCGGTCGCGCCCTCCAGGCCGGCGGCCCGCGCGGTGCGCACGACGGCGTCGGGGGCGACGCGGCCGTCGGCCAGGTTGGCCAGGAACGAGCCGCGCTCGTGGGCGATCAGCTCCTCCTCCTGGCGGGCGCGCAGGAGGGCGAGCGCGACGATGTCGGCGGCGTGGTCGAGCGCGATGCCGGCGAGCGCGTCGAACGGCGCGCGCAGGTCGGCGACGAGGAGGCGCCCGTCGGCCTGGTGGCCGCCCATGCGCACGCGCGCCGACCGCACGCCCGGGCCGCCCTCGGCGCGGCGGGCGGTCTCCCACACGTCGACGGGGTCGAGGTCGTAGTCGGGCGGCAGCGCGTGCGACAGCAGCCGCTGGCCGGCCGCCTCCAGGAACACCGGCGCGCGCAGCGTCGCCGCGAGCGCCGACAGCACCTCGGGGATGCCCTCGCCGTCGAGCATCAGGGCGGTGAGGCGGCGCTGGATCTGCTCGCCCCGGCGCAGCAGCGCGTAGTGCGAGGAGACGATCTCGGTGTGGATCGCCTCCGTCACGGTGACGAACGCGATCTCGCGGTGCAGGACCACGAGCGGCAGCCGGTGGCGCTGGGCCGCGTCGACGAGCGCGGGCGTCGGCTCCGGGAACGCGGGGCCGAGCTCGATGACGAGCGCGGCGACGTCCTGCTCGGCGAGCCGCTCGACGAAGCGCCGCTGCTCGGCCGCGCGGGCGCCGATGCCCATGCCGGTCGTCAGCAGCATCTCGCCGCCGAGCAGCAGCGACGCGATGTTGGAGACCTCGCCGGCGTGCACCCAGCGCAGCGGCCGGTCGAGCCGGTCGTGGCCGGCGAGCACCTGCGGCAGGCCGCGGCGCAGGACCGGGAGCTCGAGCGCGTGGCGGACGGTGACGTTCGCCAGCGCCCGGGCGTCCGGCGGGGTCTCGGGCAGCATGGGCCCAGTCATGTCGCGCTTGCGTGGCGGTGTCATCCCGGCATTCCGTCGCGAGCTGCGCCGGCCACCTGGACGGGGCGTCGCAGCATGCGCCGCGCCGGTCCACGGTCGAGACTACCTTGGCTCATCCCCCGTCCCTGGCCCGCGCATCCCCCGACGCCCGCCGACCGCGCCCGGTACGCGGACGCCGAGCCGCGCCCGTTCTGGACCGCGATGCTGCCGGAGCGCGCGCCGCATCCGCCGGTCGAGGGCGTCGTCGAGGCCGACCTGTGCGTCGTCGGCGGCGGGTTCACGGGCCTGTGGGCGGCGCTGGCCGCGTGCGAGCGCGACCCGGGACGCGCGGTCGTCCTGCTCGAGGCCGAGACGATCGCGTTCGGCGCCAGCGGGCGCAACGGCGGGTTCCTGTCGGCGTCGCTGACGCACGGGCTGGAGAACGGGCTGGCGCGCTTCGGCGACGAGATGGAGACGCTGGAGCGGCTGGGCCTGGCGTCGTTCGACGCGCTGGTGGCCGACGTGGAGCGCCACGGGATCGCGTGCGACCTGGAGCTCAACGGCGACGTGGCGGTGGCCCTGGAGCCGCACGAGGAGGCGTGGCTGGCGGAGTCGGCCTCGCTGCTGGCGCGGTACGGGCACGAGGTGGAGCTGCTCGACGCCGAGGCGATGCGCGCGCAGGTCGCCTCCCCCACCTATCGCGGCGGCCTGTGGGACCGCACCGGCGCGGCGATCGTCGACCCGGCGCGGCTGGCCGACGGGCTGCGCGCGGCCGCCCAGCGCGCCGGGGTGCGGGTGTTCGAGCGCACGCCGGCGCTGGCGCTGGACCCGCGGCGCGGCGGCGGCCCGGTCGTCGTGCGCGTGCCGGGCGGCGAGGTGCACGCGCGGCGGGTGCTGCTGGCGACGGGCGCGGCGCCGCCGCTGCTGGGCCGCCTGCGCGCGTACGTGCTGCCGGTCTACGACTACGTGCTGGTGACGGAGCCGCTGAGCGAGTCGCAGTGGGCGGCGGTCGGCTGGCGCGGCCGCCAGGGCATCTCCGACATGGGCAACCGGTTCCACTACTACCGGCCCACCGCCGACGGGCGCATCCTGTTCGGCGGCTACGACGCCGTGTACCGGTTCGGCGGCCCGATGGGCCCCCACCTCGACCAGCACGACGCGACGTTCGCGCGGCTGTCGCAGCACTTCGCGGCCACGTTCCCCCAGCTCGCCGACGTGCGCTTCACCCACCGCTGGGGCGGCGCGATCGACACGTGCTCGCGCTTCAGCGTGTTCTTCGGGCGGGCGTGCGGCGGGCGCGTGGCGTACGCGCTCGGCTACACGGGCCTGGGCGTCGGCGCCTCGCGCTGGGGCGCGCACGTCGCCCTCGACCTCCTCGACGGCCGCGAGACCGAGGCCACCCGCCTGCGCTACGTGCGCAGCCGCCCCGTCCCGTTCCCGCCCGAGCCGCTGCGCACCGCGGTCGTCCAGCTCACCCGCAACCGGCTGGCCGCGGCGGACGCGAACGAGGGCCGCCGGGGGCTGTGGCTGCGGACGCTGGACCGGCTGGGCCTGGGGTTCGACTCCTAGCCGCCCCGCGCCGCGCCTGGCGCGGGCGGCCTCACGCCGCACACCGCCCCCCGGTTCGCCGCACGTGTGGCACTTGGCGTCCGCATAGCGGATGCCAAGTGCCACACGTCCCCCGTCAGGCGAGATCCGGGTGGACGTCGTCGCGGTCCAGGACGGTCTGGGCGAGGCGGTCGCCGACCAGCGGGCCGAACTTCATGAGGTTGCTGCCGGCGAACGCGATGACGCGGCCGGCGCGGCGGCACTGGAAGCCGTCCTCGCGCTCGTCGAGGAACGGGGCCTGCACGCCGACGCAGCGCACCTCGTCGACGGGCCGCGGGTCCAGGCCCGGCAGGTGCTCAGGCACCCACGTCGCGTGCTGGGCCCGCACGGCCGCCGCGAACGCGTCCGCCGTCGCGGCCTCGTACGGCACCGGGTCACCCGGGTCCGCCAACCCGAGCCCGAACCGCCCCGTCGAGCCCAGCGGCAGCCCGTAGGCGCCGCCCGCGATGAGACACGCCGACCGCTCCGCGGCCTCCCCGCGCGCCCCGTACGACAGCCGCACGTGGTGGACGAAGCGCATCGGCAGCTCGATCCCGGCGCCGGCGGCCAGCCCCACGGTCTCGGTCCCCGCACACACGACCACGTGGCCGGCCGTCAGCGCGCTCCCGTCGGCCAGCTCCACCCGCGCCACGTCGCCGTCGTCGCGGACCTCGCGCACCTCCGCCGCCCGGAGCGGGGCGCGCGCGGCCAGCGCGGCCAGCGTCCGCCGCACCCGGATCGATCCCGCCAGCGGGTCCCACAGCCCGTCGCCGAACGGATGGTCCGCGGCGAGCGCGGGCACGCGCGCCGCCGCCTCCGCCGCGGACACCGGCTCCCACGGCGCCGCCGCGGCGCTCATCGCCGCGCCCTGGCGCTCGCGCGCCTCGCCGCCGAGCGCGACCAGGCCCTCGTCGCCCAGCAGCCGCCCCGCGCCGAGCTCGCGCTCCCAGCGCCGCCACCCGTCGCGGGCCTCCAGCGCCAGCGCGCACAGCCGCGCGTCGACGTGCGCGACGCGGAAGATCCGCGCCAGGCCCGCCGACTGCTCCGCGCCGACGCCGGCCCGCTCCACCACGAGCACGCGGGCGCCGCGCAGGGTCAGCGCGTACGCCGCGGCCAGGCCGCAGATGCCCGCGCCGACGACGAGGACGTCGAGGTTTCGCTCAGACACCGACGCCCATGTAGGCGCCCGTGTCGGCCAGCACCTCCCCGAGGCGGTCGACGATCTCGTCCAGCAGCGCGGCGTCGGCGATCAGCGGCGGCGCGATCTGCAGCACCGAGTCGCCGCGGTCGTCGCAGCGGGCGATCAGCCCCGCCTCCAGCAGCCGCTTGGGCAGGTAGCCGCGCAGCATCCGGTCGCGCTCGGGCTTGTCGAACGTCGAGTTGTCGGCGTCGCGGACGAGCTCCATCGCCCAGAAGTAGCCGCGCCCGCGGGTGTCGCCGACGATCGGCAGCGACCGCAGCTCCTTCAGCCGCGCCTCGAGGTGCGCCTCGTTGGCGCGCACGTTCTCGAGGATCCCGTCGCGCTCGAAGATCTCGAGGTTGCGCAGCGCGACCGCCGCGGACACGGGGTGGCCGCCGAACGTGATGCCGTGGCGCAGCGGGTTGCCGGCCGTGTGGATCGTGTCGGCGATCCGGTCGGAGATGCCGACCGCGCCCATCGGCACGTACGCCGACGTCAGGCCCTTGGCGGTCGTGACCATGTCGGGCACGACGTCCTCGCGCATCGAGCCCAGCCACTCGCCCAGCCGCCCGAAGCCGCAGATGACCTCGTCGGCGACCAGCAGCGCGCCGACCTCGTCGGCGATCTCGCGCAGCCCGGCCCAGTAGCCCGGCGGCGGCACCAGGCAGCCGCCCGCGTTCTGGATCGGCTCGGCGATGATCACCGCGACCTCGTCGCGCCCGATCCGCTCGATCGTCTCGCGGATCTCGGCCAGCAGCCGGGCGCAGAACGCGGCCGGGTCGTCGCCGTCGGGCGCTCGGAACGCGTTCGTGTTCGACACATGCGTGACGTCGATCGCCGGCGGGCCGAAGATCTCCTTGAACCCGGGGACGCCGGTGAACGACAGCGCGCCGAGCGTCACGCCGTGGTAGGCGTTGCGGCGCGCGATCGCCTTCAGCCGCTGCGGCTCGCCGATCGCCACGAAGTACTCGCGGGCGATCTTCCACATCGCCTCGACCGAGTCCGACCCGCCCCCGGTGAAGAAGAAGTGGTTCAGGTGCCCGGGGAACCGGTCGGCCAGCGCGTCGGCCAGCTGGATCGCCGGCGGATGCGCGGTCGCCCAGTTCGTGTTGAACGGGAGCGTCTGCATCTGCGCGGCGATCGCGCTCGTCATCTCCTCGCCGTAGCTGTAGCCGAGCTGGGCGCAGAACAGCGACGACAGCGCGTCGATGTAGCGGCGGCCGCGCGTGTCGAACACGTACGGGCCCTCGCCGCGCTCGAGCACCAGGACCTCGGACTCCGGGTGGTAGGCGGCGGTGTGGTTGGTGAAGTGCAGCAGCAGGTGCTCGCGCACCGTGTCCTGCATCAGCTCGTGGCTCATGCCCAGCGCTCCGTGACGACCTTCTTGCGGGTGTAGAACTCGACGGCGTCGTGGCCGTTGGCGTGGAGGTCCCCGTCGATGGAGTCCTTCCAGCCGCTGAACGGGAACCAGGCGACGGGCGCGGCGACGCCGACGTTGACGCCGACCATGCCGGCCTGGACCCGGTAGCGGTACTCGCGGGCGGCGCCGCCCGACTCGGTGAAGATGACCGACGCGTTGCCGTAGCGCGACGCGTTCACGGCCTCGACGGCCGCGCCCAGGTCCGGCACGCGCACGAGCGACAGGATCGGCCCGAACAGCTCCTCGGTCAGGACGCGGTGGCCCTCGGGGATGTCGTCGAGGATCGTGGGCCCAAGGTTCGCCCCGCCCGGGCCGGCGTCGCCGCGACCGTCGAGCGCGATTGTGATCCCGTCCGCCTCGGCCGCCGCGATCTCGCCGGCCAGCCGCTCGCGCGCCTCGGCGCTCACGACCGGGCACACGTCGGTGCGCGGGTCCAGCCCGTCGCCGGTCTGCAGCTTCGCCGCCGCCTCGACCAGCCGGTCGCGGGCGCGGTCCTGCTCCTCGCGGGTGCCGACGAGCACGGCGATCGACCCGGCCAGGCAGCGCTGGCCGGCGGCGCCGAACGCCGAGCCCATCACGCCGCCGACCATCAGGCCGGGGTCGGCGTCGGGCATGATCACCATCGAGTTCTTCGCCCCGCCCAGCGCCTGCACGCGCTTGCCGTTGGCCGCGCCGCGCGACATGACGTGGCGGGCGGTCGCGGCCGAGCCGACGAACGAGATCGCGTCGACGCCGGGATGGTCGAGCAGCGCGTTGACGACGTCCTGGCCGCCGTGCACGAGCGCGACGAGCCCGGCCGGGATCTCGGAGATGCCCGACAGGAGCTGCACGATGCGCTCCGAGGGCAGCGGGTCGCGCTCGGACGGCTTGAGCACGAACGCGTTGCCGCACGCCAGCGCGTACGGCAGGAACCACAGCGGGATCATCGCCGGGAAGTTGAACGGCGTGATCGCGCCGATGACCCCGACGGGCTGGCGGATCAGCGACACGTCGACGCCGGTGGCGACGCCCTCGAGGTTCTCGCCCTTGAGCAGGTGCGGCATCCCGCACGCCGCCTCGACCGACTCGATCCCGCGCCCGACCTCGGCGGTCGCGTCGGGCAGGGTCTTGCCCATGTCGCGGGTGACGAGCTCGGCGATCTCGTCGCGGTGCTCGACCAGCACGTCGCGCAGGGCGAAGATCGCGCGGGCGCGGACCAGCGGCGACGTCTCGCGCCACGCCGCCTGCGCGCGCCGGGCGGCGGCGACGGCGGCGTCGACGTCGGCCGCGCCGCTGAGCGGCACCCGCGCCAGCACCTCGCCGGTGGCCGGGTTGCGGTCCTCCAGCAGCTCGGCGCCGGACGCGTCGCGCCACTCGCCGTCGATGAAGTTCTGCAGCGTGCGCACGCCGGTCAGCATCTCGGTCATGACGACAGGGTCCCGCCGCGCGGCGGTCGCGGCCAGCGGCCAGAGCGTCGGATCATCGCCGCGGCGGTCCGACGCCCTGTGTGGCCGCCGCTATGCGGTGAGGTCGGACGCCATCTCGCGGAACACCGCGACGTAGGCGTCGATCGCCTCGTCGGTGTGGGTGACCGACAGCGTCCACTCCTCCTCGCGCCCCGGCGTCATGAAGATGCCGCGGTTGGCGTTGTAGAGCCAGGCGAGGTCGGCCAGCTCGGCGTCCTGGTGGGCCTTGAACGTCTCGTAGTCGACGACCTTCACCGGCGCGAACGTGACGCACCCCTTGGAGCCGATGCCGATCGCGTAGCCGGGCAGCCCGTACTCGTCGACGACCGCCTGGCAGCCCTGCACGATGCGGTCGTTGAGGCGGTCGAGGTGCGCGTAGGCCTCGGGCGTCATGACCTCGTAGAGGTTCGCCCGCGCCGCCGCCATGCCGAGCGGGTTCCCGTTGTAGGTGCCCACCTGGTAGACGGTGCCGTCCTCGACGACCCGGGAGATCTCCTCGCTCATGCCGATCGCGCCGGTCGGCAGGCCGCCGCCGAGCGCCTTGGCGAGCGTGACCATGTCGGGCTCGACGCCGTACTTCTCGACGGCGCCGCCCGCGGCGATGCAGATGCCGGTCTTGACCTCGTCGAAGATCAGCACGACGCCGTGGCGGCGGGTGATCTCGCGCACGGCCTCCAGGTAGCCGGGCTCGGGGAGCACGACCCCGAGGTTCATCATCGCCGCCTCCATGATCACGCAGGCCGGCTTGCGGCCCTCGCGATCGAGCTCGACGATGCGCCGCTCCATCGAGTCGGCGTCGTTGAAGTGGACGGCGAAGACGTGGTCGACCGTCGACTGCGGGATGCCGCCGCCGTAGGGCAGCGAGACCGGGTGGTCGTGGTCGCCGATCTTGTCGTACTCGACCCCGATGCTGACCATCACCGTGTCGTGGTGGCCGTGGTAGGAGCCGAAGATCTTCATCACGTCGTCGCGGCCGGTGAACGCGCGGGCGATGCGGATCGCGTCCATCGTCGACTCGCTGCCGGAGTTCGTGTAGCGCCACTTCGGCAGCCGGAAGCGCCGCGCGAGCTCCTCGGCGACGACGATCGCGTCCTCGGTCGGGGCGGCGAAGTGCGTGCCCGACGTGTAGCGCTCGGTCACCGCGCGCCCGATCGCCGGGTGGGCGTGGCCCTGGACCATCGAGCCGAAGCCGTTGTGGAAGTCCCACATCTCGTTGCCGTCGACGTCCCACACCTTCGGGCCGTCGCCGCGCTCGAGGTAGATCGGCCACGGGTCGCGCACCTGGTAGGAGGAGGCGACGCCGGCCGCCAGCGGCGTGCGCGCCCGCTCGAACATGCGCTTGGAGGCCTGCGTGCGCTCGTCGAGGCGGCGGGCCTCGCGCTCGGTCAGCTCCGCGATGCGCTCGCGGGAGATCGTGATCGTGTCGGTCGGGCTCATGGGGTCCTGGGTCACTCCCCGAGGTTGAACATGACGTGCTTGATCCGCGTGTACTCCTCGAGGGCGTACGCGGAGAGGTCCTTCCCGTAGCCGGACTGGCCGAAGCCGCCGTGCGGCATCTCCGACAGGAACGGGATGTGGTCGTTGACCCACACGCAGCCGAAGTTCAGCTCGCGCGTGAAGCGCATCGCCTGGGCGACGTCGCGGGTCCAGACCGAGGCCGACAGGCCGTAGGCGGAGTCGTTGGCCCAGGCCAGCGCCTGGTCGGCGTCGGCGGCGCGCTGCACCGAGACGACGGGGCCGAACACCTCCTGCTGGACGATCTCGCTGTCCTGCGCGGGGCCGGCGACGACGGTGGGCGCCACGAAGAAGCCGCGCTCGCCGACCGGGCCGCCTCCGGTGAGGACCTCCGCCCCGGCGGCCGCGGCGCGCTCGACGAAGCCGAGCACGCGCTCGCGCTGGCGCGCCGAGATGACCGGGCCGAGCTCGACGCCCTCGTCGGCGGGGTCGCCGACGACGAGCGACTCGGCCGCCGGCACGAGCGCCTCCAGGAGCCGATCGTAGGTCTTCTCGGTGGCGATGACGCGGCAGGCCGCGGTGCAGTCCTGCCCGGCGTTGTAGAACGACGACAGCCGCAGGTTGGCCGCGACGGCCTCGACGTCGGCGTCGTCGAGCACGACGACCGGCGCCTTGCCGCCGAGCTCGAGGTGCACGCGCGCCAGCGTGTCGGCGGCGGCGCGGGCGATCGCCTTGCCGGTGCCGACCGAGCCGGTGAGCGACACCATCCGGATCGCGGGGTGGGTCACGAGCGTGGTGCCGACCGGGTCGCCGTGGCCGGTGACGACGTTGAACACGCCGGCCGGCAGGACGTCGAGCGCCAGCTCGGCCAGGCGGATCGTCGTCAGCGGCGTCAGCTCCGACGGCTTGAGGACGATCGTGTTCCCCGCCGCCAGCGCCGGGGCGATCTTCCAGATCGCCATCGCCAGCGGGTAGTTCCAGGGCGTGATCTGGCCGACGACCCCGACCGGCTCGCGGCGGATCATCGACGTGTAGCCGTCCATGTACTCGCCGGCGGCCTTGCCCTCGAGCACGCGCGCGGCCCCGGCGAAGAAGCGCAGGTGGTCGGCGCAGAGCGGGATCTCCTCGGCGGCCGCGGCCCGCGGCTTGCCGGCGTCGCGCGACTCGAGGTCGGTCAGCTCGTCGGCGTGCGCGTCGAGCCGATCGGCGAGGTCGAGCAGCGCTTGGGCGCGCGTGGCCGGCGTCGTGCGGCCCCAGGCGGGCGCGGCGGCGACCGCCGCCTCGACGGCGCGGGCGACGTCGTCGGCGTCGCCCTGCGGGACGCGGGCGATGACCTCCTCGGTGGCCGGGTCGATGACGTCCTCGAGCCGCCCGGCGACGGAGGGCACCGCCTCGCCGCCGACGACGTTGCCGAGGGTGATCTGCTCGGTGGCGCTCATGACGGCCCATTGTCGCCCAATCGAACGAGGTTCGAGAACCGACAGGGCGTCGGGGCCAGGGTGGCCCGGTGGGACGAGGTGTGTGGCGGATAGGCTGGCGCGCCCCGTGCTCGCCGCAGCAGTCACCGAGGGCTGGAGCGACCTGTTCGTCGCGGTCGCCGGCGCGTCCGCCGCGCTCGCGGGCCTCGTGTTCGTGGCGGTGTCGATCAACGTCGAGCGCATCCTCGGCTACCCCGGGCTGCCCGAGCGCGGCCTGGTCACCGTGCTCCTGCTGATCGGCGTGCTGATCGTGGCGCTGATCGCGCTCGTGCCCGATCAGTCGCGTACGGCGCTCGGCGCCGAGCTGCTGGGCGTGTCCCTCGCGCTGGTCGCCGCCGTCGCGACGCTGACGCTCGTCCCCCACGAGCGCTCACACCGGGGCAGCGCGCTGCTCGTCGCGCTGGCCGGCAGCGTCCCGCTCGCGGCCGGCGCCGTCGTGGTCCTGGCCGGCGGCAGCCTCGGGGTGCTGCTCGGCGCGATCGTGGTGACGCTGCTGGGCGCGGTGCTGAACGCCTGGGTCCTGCTGGTCGAGATCCTGCGCTGATATGGGCGTCGGTTTGTCAAGCGGGCGTGGTCAGGCGCGTCCGCTTGGCGGCCGTGGCTGTGGTTGTGTGGGTCGGGTGCTCGAGGGGTCGCCGCCGCTGCGCGACGACGGATCTGGCT
>Ga0180220_1000637_pt1 | contig 34530 bp, 34 predicted proteins | sample eDN5th37CBELigBY_FD_151335 | JGI IMG/M metagenome (GOLD analysis project Ga0180220, IMG submission 151335) | Enriched backyard soil microbial communities from Emeryville, California, USA - eDNA 5th pass 37_C BE-Lig BY (version 2) (version 2) | ecosystem: Environmental > Terrestrial > Soil >... | reverse complement strand
GCCACGGTCCGCGCCTGGCGGGACGGGGATCGGATGAAGGCCCGGGCTGCGCTCCTGGACCACCTGCCCCTGATCACATTCGAGCAGCAGGTCGGTATCGCGCTGGCGGTGCGCAAGGAGTGCTTGCGCCGACGCGGACTGATTGCCGAGTCCGGTGTACGACCACCCGGGCAGAGCCTGCCCGAGTCTCTGGCGCCTGTCTTGGCCGCACACATCGACACCATCGAAGGACGCTGAATGGATCTGAAGATCAAGGACCGGGTCGCGCTCGTGCTCGCCTCAGGCGAGCTGCTCGGCGCGGCAACCGCGCGGGCACTCGCTGCCGAGGGCGCCCACGTGGTGATCACCGGCCGAAACGCCGAACGCGCCGAGCGGCTCGCCTCATCGCTGTCGTCGGCGACGGCAATTCCCGTCGACCTCACCGAACCAGGAGCAGCCGAGCTGCTGCTCACCTCAACGCGCGAGGCGTACGGTGACCCCGACATCGTGGTGCTCAACGGACCGGGCCCCAAGCCCGGTGCCGCGGCCGACCTGGACGCAGAGGACATAGCCACCATCGGCGATCTGCTGCTCAAAACCCATGTGAGGCTGGTCAAGGCGGTCCTGCCGCACATGCGTGCACAAGGCTGGGGGCGAATCCTTGCGATCGGCTCCAGCGGCGTGCAAGCCCCGATCCCGATGCTGGCGGCCTCCAACATCGGCCGCGCCGGCCTCGCGGCATACCTGAAGACCCTCGCCTCCGAGGTGGCCGCCGACGGAGTCACCGTGAATCTGCAACTGCCCGGCCGCATCGCCACCGATCGCGTCGCTGCCCTCGACGAGGCTGCGGCCCAACGTCAGGGCCGCAGCCCCGATGCGGTCCGTGCCGCCTCGGAGGCAAGCATCCCGGCGGGCCGCTACGGCACGCCCGATGAATTCGGCGCGCTGGCCGCTTTCCTGTGCAGCTCCGCCGCCTCGTACATCACCGGCACCGCCGTGCGCTGCGACGGCGGCATGCTCGCCCATCTCTGAGCACGCCTGATCATTGCCAACCGACAGACTCCAGGAGACGACATGACCAACGCACAGAACCTGATCGGAGGGGCCTGGGTCGGCGACCCGATCATCGAGCGCCGCAACCCCGCCAACCCCGATGACGTTGTCGCCATTGCTCCCTCGGCCAGTGCCGCAGACGTTCACGACGCAGTTGCTGCCGCCACAGACGCCCAGCCGGGATGGGCCGCGTTGACTGCTGTGCAGCGTGGCGCCATCCTCATGGACGCCGCCGACCTGCTCCGCCGGCGGCACGAAGAGATCGCGACCGACCTCACCCGCGAGGAGGGCAAGACCCGCGCCGAGGCGATGGGCGAAGTGCGCCGCGCCATCGACGTACTCCGGTTCTTCGGCTCAGCCGGATGGCGGCCGAGCGGTGAGACGCTGCCCAGCACGATGCCGAACACCAGCGTGCACACCCGCCGAGAACCGCTCGGCGTCGTCGGGTTGGTCACCCCATGGAACTTCCCGATCGCGATTCCCGCCTGGAAAATGGCCCCAGCCTTGGTGTCCGGCAACGCAGTAGTGATCAAGCCCGCTGAGCTCACCCCTTTGTCGATCAACCACCTGGCCACGGCCCTGATCGATGCCGGACTCCCTGCCGGAGTGCTCAACGTCGTGCACGGCTCCGGCTCCCTCGCCGGCGACGCGCTGGTCCGCCACCAGGAAGTCGCCGCCGTGTCCTTCACCGGGTCCACCGGCGTCGGTATGGCGATCCGAGACGTCGTCAACGCGCGCAACGCGCGCGTGCAGCTCGAGATGGGTGGCAAGAACGCCTACTTGGTGCTCGATGACGCTGACGTCGAGGCCGCTGCGGCCACCGTCGCCGCCGGCGCATTCAGCCTCACCGGCCAGGCATGCACCGCGACGTCGCGGGTCTACGTGACCCCGGGCGTCCGCGAAGTCTTCGTCAAGGCACTGCGCGAGAAGGCAGGCGCCGTCAAATCCGGGAATGGTCTGGACCCCGGCACCACCATGGGCCCAGTGGTCTCCGATGCTCAGCTTGCCAAGGACGTCACGGCGATCCATGCCGCGGTCGAAGCCGGGTTCGACGCCGGCGAGGTAACTGAGCCCAAGGGCCAATTCCTTGCGCCGGTGGTCTTCTCAGGTGTCCCTCACGACCATCCGCTCGTCACCCGGGAGGTGTTCGGTCCGGTGGTTGGCGTCATCGACGTGGCGGATTACCAAGAGGGCCTGAATCTCGTCAACGATTCTCCGTACGGCCTCACCGCTGGGATCTGCACCCGCGATCTGGGCAAGGCCTACGACTTCGCCGCGCGGGTGCGGGTCGGCGTCGTGAAGATCAACCGCCCGACGACGGGGCTTGATCTCAATGTGCCGTTCGGCGGGGTCCGCGACTCCTCGACCAACACATTCCGCGAGCAAGGCGAGCGTGCCGTGGATTTCTACACCTGGACCAAGAGCGTCTACATCGGCCACGACCTCTGATTGCCGACGCTCGCCGCGGATGAGGGCGGCCGATCGGGATTCGACTCCCCGCGAGTTCAAATGGTTACCCGACGTCGATTTGTTGCCACCATGGCCGAGTTCGTCAAAGGCTCGTCAATGGGGGGAGGGCCGTCATGCGGCCACCACGTTCGGTGTTCGCGCCGATCGGTGCAGTACTGGCCGCGACCGTCCTGGTGCTGACCGCGTGCGGATCCTCGGGGGAGTCCGCGCAGACCGCCGACGGCAAGACCGTCGTCCGGTATCAGGGGTGGGCCGGTCAGGTCGAATTCCAGGAGCTCGCGGAAGAACTCGGCTATTACCAGAAGATCAAGCTGGAGTGGGTCGGTAACACCACCAGCGGTCCGCAGGACATCCAGTCGGTCGCGACCGGCGACATCGACGTCGGTTCGGCGTTCAACGGGGCCGTCGTCAAGCTCAACGCCGCGGGCGCCCCGATCACGTCGGTGCTCAGCTCCTATGGCGCCGACGACGGTGAGTACACCGGGTACTTCGTGCTGGAGGACAGCCAGATCCGCAGCGCGCGTGACCTGATCGGCAAGAAGGTCGGCATGAACACCCTCGGCGCCCACCACGAGTTCCTGACCCGTGAGTGGCTCGCCCAGCAGGGCCTGTCCAACGACGAGATCAAGACCGTGACGCTGACGGTCGTGCCGCCGGTCAACACCGAACAGGCGTTGCGAGAGAAGCAGATCGACGTCGCCGCCATGAACGGCATCTGGCGTGAGACCGCGCAGGAACGCGGCGGCATCCGGCCGCTGTTCACCGACAAGGCACTGTTCGGGGCCTTCAGCTACGGCAGCTACGTCATGCGTGACGACTTCATCGCCAAGAACCGGGACGCCGCCGCCGATTTCGTGCAGGGCACGGCACGCGCGATCCGCTGGACCCAGGTCACGCCGCGCGATGAGGTGGTCGCCAAGTTCCGTGAGATCATCCACAAGCGCCAGCGCAACGAGGACACCAGGACCATCGAGTACTGGCGCAGCTCAGGGCTTCCGGTGCCCGGCGCGGTGATCGCCGAGCGCGAGTTGCAGACGTGGATCGACTGGCTGGTGCGCAACGGCGAACTCGAAGAAGGTCAACTGAAGGCGAAAGACCTCTACACCAACGAGTTCAACCCCTACGCCAACGGCACCTACGACGAAACCAGCGGTCCCGACGGTCAAACCTTGGCGAAGAAATGAGCACCGAACCGAAGTTGCGTCTCCGCAACGTCACCAAGCAATTCGACATCCGCGGTGAGAAGGCCAAATTCACTGCCGTCCAGGACATCAGTATCGATGTGGCCGCCGGCGAGTTCCTGGTGCTGGTGGGTCCCAGCGGGTGTGGGAAGTCGACGCTGCTGGACCTGTTGGGTGGACTGAGCAGTCCCACATCGGGAGAGATTCTGCTCGACGGCGCCCCGGTCACCGGACCTGGACTGGATCGCGGCATCGTGTTCCAGCAGTACGCGCTGCTGCCGTGGCGGACGGCGCGCAAGAACATCGAGTTCGGCCTGGAAGCCAAGGGCCTGCCCGCCGCGGAGCGCAGACAACGCGCCGAGCACTACCTGGAACTGGTGGGGCTGCGGGCCTTTGCCGACCGCTATCCGCACGAGTTGTCCGGCGGGATGAAGCAAAGGGTGGCGATCGCGCGCAGCCTGGCGTTCGATCCGGAGGTCCTGTTGATGGACGAACCGTTCGCGGCACTCGACGCGCAGACCCGTGAATCCCTGCAGGACGAACTGCTGCGGATCTGGCGTGCCACCGGAAAGACCATCCTGTTCATCACACACGGCATCGACGAGGCGCTGTACCTCGGGCAACGCGTCGCGGTGCTCACGTCGAGGCCCGGGCGGATCAAGAAGATCGTCGACGTCGACATCGACCGTAGCGGCGAGGACGTGCGTTCGAGTTCCGGGTTCCGCGAACAACGACACCACATCTGGTCGTTGCTGCACGACGAGGTGCAACGCGCACAGACCGAGGAGGTTTCGCATGCCTAGCCCGGCAGCGGTGCTGGACGCCGACACACCGGTGGTTATTCCACCAGCTGAACCCCAGGCTGGACGCGGCCGGAGATTCCGCGCACTCACCTGGCGGCTGGTGCGCCCCGTCGTCGTCATCGCGCTGTTTCTCGGAGTCTGGGAGACCGCGCCGCGAATCGGATTGGTGGACAACGTCTTCCTTCCGCCGCTGAGCCACGTTGTGCAGGCGTGGTTCACGCTGCTCGGCAACGGTCAGCTGTGGGAACATGTTTCGGCCAGCCTGTCACGGGCCCTGGCCGGTTTCGCGTTGGCGATCCTGGTGAGCATTCCGCTCGGCGTGGCCATCGGGTGGTATCGGCCCGTCGCGGACTTTCTCAACCCCATCCTCGAATTGTTCCGCAACACTGCGGCGCTGGCGCTGCTGCCGGTGTTCGTCCTCATCCTGGGCATCGGGGAGACCTCGAAAGTCGCGCTGGTCGTGTACGCGTCGGCGTTCCCGATCCTGCTCAACACCATTTCGGGGGTCCGCACCGTCGACCCGCTGCTGATCAAATCGGCCAGGTCGCTCGGCCTGAGCCCAATCCGGTTGTTCCAGAAAGTGGTCCTGCCTGCGGCCGTACCGACGATCTTCACCGGCCTGCGCATGGCGGCGGCGTCCTCGATCCTGGTGCTCATCGCCGCGGAGATGGTCGGCGCCAAAGCCGGTCTGGGATACCTGATCACCACTTCACAACTCAACTTCCAGATCCCGAACATGTACGCCGGCATCGTCACGATCGCGCTGGTGGGGGTGGTGTTCAACGGCATCCTCGTGGCGATCGAAGGACGGTTGTCGGGCTGGCGCAACACCAACTGAAAACAGAAGGACAACCACAAGAATGACCGCACAGCCACGACAACTCCATCTCAACGCATTCCTCATGGGCGTCGGCCACCACGAGGCCGCCTGGCGTCATCCGCGCACCGACGCGCGGAACTTGACCGACGTCAAGCATTTCCAGCGTCTCGCACAGCTCGCCGAGCGCGGCAGGCTCGACTCGGTGTTCTTCGCCGACACGCTGGCCGTGGGTCCACGCGTCAAGCACAACTCCCAGACCATCTTCGAGCCCATCACGTTGCTCACCGCGATGTCCGTCGTCACCGAGCACATCGGCCTGATCGCGACCGCGAGCACCGGCTACAACGCGCCGTACACGCTGGCGCGCGCGTTCGCGTCGCTCGACCACATCAGCGGTGGCCGTGCCGGGTGGAACATCGTCACCTCGGCGGGGGAGGACGAAGCGGCGAACTTCGGCTACCACGGCATCCCCGACCACGCCGGCCGTTACGCGCGTGCCGCCGAGTTCCTCGATGTCACAACGGCATTGTGGGACAGCTGGGAAGACGACGCGCTGGTGCTCGACGAGCACAGCGGGATCTTCGCCGATCCCACCAAGGTGCACCCGATCAACCACGACGGCGAGCGCTTCCGCGTGCGGGGACCGCTGAACTCGCCACGCTCAAGGCAGGGACGGCCGCTGCTGGTACAGGCCGGATCATCGGAGACCGGAAAGGATTTCGCGGCGCGCTACGCCGAGGCGATCTTCACCGCGCAACGCACCCTCGACGAGGGCAAGGCGTTCTACCGCGACGTGAAGGCCCGCGCGGTGAAGTTCGGCCGCAGCTCCGACGACGTGAAGATCCTGCCCGGCATCGTCGTCTACCTCGGCCAGACCGAGCAGGCCGCAGAGGAACTCGAGCGCGAGTTCACCGACCTCATCTCACCGGAATACTCGCTGCGCCAACTGTCCCGGTTGCTCGGGGTGGACCTCACCGCGCATTCCCTCGACGCACCACTGCCACCGCTGCCCCCGATCGAACAGATCCAGGGCAACAAGAGCCGCTACCAACTGGTGAAGGACCTCGCCGCGACCGAGTCGCTGACCGTGCGGCAGTTGATCGCGAAACTTGGTGGCGGACGCGGACACCGCACCTTCGCGGGCACCCCCGAGCAGGTCGCCGACAACCTCGAGGAATGGTTCACCGGAGAGGCAGCTGACGGCTTCAACGTCATGCCGCCGTACCTACCGGGCGGACTCGAGGACTTCATCGAGCACGTCGTGCCGATCCTGCAGCGCCGCGGGCTGTTCCGCACCGAGTACACCGCCACGACGCTGCGCGGACATTACGGACTGGCGTACCAACCCAGCCGGCACTCCCGTACTGCCGCCGAATCCACCGCGTGAGCGGGCCTGGCACCGCAGGCACACTTCGCTCACTGGCCGCCACGGTCTACATCCCGTCGGCCATCTTCGGAATCGGGCAGGGCGCGGGCGCACCCGTCGTGGCACTCATCGCGCGCGACCTCGGCACGGCGGTCGGCACGGCGGTCGATCATCGTCGGGTCGACGATCGGCGCCGTCGGGGTGCTGCTGTGCCTGGCGGCCCCGAACCCACTCGTGCTGGCGATCGGTGTCGCGCTCACCGGCCTGGCGAGCGCGGTGTGTGGCCGGGCCCGGCAGAGCTATCTGGCTGAGGTGGTGCCGCTGCCCATGCGGGCACGGGCCATGGCGATGTTCGCGCTGACGTGGCGGCTGGGCTACTTCGTCGGGCCGTTCCTCGGTGCTCTCGTGATCCTCGCCGCTGGCACCCGCGACGGCCTCGCTGGTGTTCGGCATCGGCGCGCTGGCCGACCTGCTGTGCTCATATCCGGCCGGGCAGATCATGGACCGCTACGGGCGGCGCCTCGTCGCGGTGCCGTCGCTCGTGGTGATCACGGCGTCGTTCGTGGCGCTGCCGCTCACGACGACCGTCGTCGGGACGACCGCGGTCGCGGTGCTCATGGGCGTGGGCAACGGGCTGGGCAACGGGGTCATCATGACCCTCGGCGCCGACGTCGCGCCGCCCGCGACCCGGGCCGAGTTCCTCGCGGCGTGGCGTCTCATGCACGACAGCGGCATGTCCCTCGGGCCGCTGGCGGTCGGTGCCGTCGCCGCTGCCGCCCCGCTCGGCTACGCCGCGGCGACCGTCGGTGCAGTGTCGGGCCTCGGCGCGGCCGTCATGCACCGCTTCATCTCGCGGTACTCGCCCCGGGCCCGCGGCGCCTGCGCCGAAAGCGACGAAAATGCCGCTCAGAAGGGCCTCTGAGCGGCGTTTTCGTCAGTTTCGAGGTGACAGGTCAGCGGTAGTTCACGAACTGCAGGGCGACGTCCAGGTCGGCGCCCTTGAGCAGCGCGATGACGGCCTGCAGATCGTCGCGCTTCTTGGAGCTGACGCGGATCTCGTCGCCCTGGATCTGCGCCTTGACGCCCTTGGGGCCCTCGTCGCGGATGATCTTGGTGATCTTCTTGGCCTGCTCGCTGGTGATGCCCTGTTTGATGGTGCCCGTCACCTTGTAGGTCTTGCCGCTGGGCTGCGGGTCTTCGGCGTCGAAGGCCTTCATGGAGATGTCGCGGCGCACCAGCTTCTCCTTGAAGACGTCGACGGCGGCCTTGACGCGCTCCTCCGTGCTGGACGTGAGTTCGATCACCTCGTCGCCCTTCCAGGCGATGGTGGTGTCGGTGCCGCGGAAGTCGAACCGGGTGGCCAGCTCCTTGGCGGCCTGGTTAAGCGCGTTGTCAACCTCCTGACGATCGACCTTGCTGACGACGTCGAAGCTGGAATCCGCCATTGGACCGCCTCTCCTCTCCCTCGGTGAGTCCTGCCGGTTTGTAGTTTGGGTACATCCTCGTTGTACCCTGCTAGTCGCGACAAACCGGAAACGGGGCGGCGTGATGTCAGGCAGGTTGCCCGAGCGGCCAATGGGAGCGGACTGTAAATCCGTCGGCTAACGCCTACGCAGGTTCGAATCCTGCACCTGCCACCCAGGTCAGGCCCCCTCATCGAGGGGGCCTGTTCTGCGTTTAGGGGCCGGTATTGTGCCGAATTGTGCCAACTCGCGCGAAACTCTGCGCCGCGATGGTCAAGGACTCGGGCTTGGGGTTCACATACGTCTGCAGCGTGAACGCCTTCGACGCGTGACCGAGCCACGCCGAGATCAGCGCAGTGGGCACCCCGCGCAGATGCATAAGCGTCCCGCACGTATGACGGGCATCGTGCAACCGGACGTGCCGCAGACCGGCCGCCTGCAACATCCGCGCCCATCGGTTCTCGATCGCGTTCGGCGTCAACGGGACGCCGGCCTCGTTCACCACCACGTAGCCGCTCGCCTCGTACGCTTCGCCGAGCCGAAGTTGGTCGGCAGCCTGAATCTTGCGGGCAGCCTTGAAGGCAGCGAACAGGTCGTCTGGCAGTGGCAGCTCGCGCCGGCTGGCCCGCGACTTCGGGGTCTTTTCGATCGTCTTCTTGCCACGCTGCAGGCGCGTGTTCTGCACCGTCACCGTTCTCGCGTCGAGGTCGACGTCGCACCATCGCAGACCGCTGATCTCGGCCAAGCGGAACCCGGCCAGGGCGAGCTCCCACGCGATCGCGTACCGGTCGCCTGCGATATGCGCCAGCAGCACCTCCACCTCGGTCTCAGTGAGGGGATCGGGCGGCGCTGGATTGGCCTCGATCCGGTCCACCAGTGCGGCAACGTTGCGCACCGTGTGACCCTGCTTCTGCTCGGACTCCAGGATCGAGACCAGCAGGCCCAGCAGGTAGTTGACCGACCGAGGCGACCAGGGCTTGCGAGGCTTCCCGGTAGGGGACGGAAGGCCGCCCTCGCGCAGTGCCGTCACAAGGTCATCGAGGTGGCGTTTGGTGAGCTTCTGGATTTCGATCTCGCCGAGTTGTTCGATCACCACCGTCAGCTTCTCCTCGTAGCCGTCAACGGTGGACTCTGCGCGGTTGGCGGCCCGCTTCCCGGCCAGCCAGTCATCGCACGCCTCGCGGACGGTGCGCTGAGTGGGGTGGACATAGGTGCCCTGCGCGACCTGTCCGCGGATCTGAGCCAGCGCGTCGCGGGCCTCTTTCTCGGTGTCGAACCGTCTGCGCATGCGTTTGCGTTTCCCGTCGACCACGCCGACGTCGACGGTGAGCTGGTAGCGCACGACGGGCCGGCCGCCGCGGCGCGAAGCCAGTTCGACGCGCTTGATCTGTGGTGGCAGCTGCCGACGTTCAGCCATCGGCTCGTCCTTTCGTGCGGAGGCGCCGTAGCCGGTTCACCGTGACCGGGTCGTAGGCCAACGCAGCCTCGGTTTCCGCCAGGCGATTGAGCCGCTGGTAGTACCGCACGGGGCTGACACCGATCCGGTCGACGATCGCGGATTCCTTGCCGCCCTGCGTCGCCCACCAATCACGCTCGAGGTCAAGGACAGCGCGGTCTTGATCGGTCAGGGCGTCCATAGCCACTCGTCTCCCAGTGCGTTCTCCAGTTCGGCCGACTCGATCGGGTCGAGCGTTTCCAACCGCGTTCGCAGCGTCGGCATATCGACCCACAGTGCGTCTGCCAGTTCGGCGAGGTCTCTCGTCCACCGCAGCCCATCGATGAGGTGGGGCAATTCGATGAGCCGGCGTGACGCGAGCTCGTCGACGATGCGTTCTTCCCGGGCGGCCAGCATCGGGTCCTCGGGGAGCGGTCCGCGCTCGAGGTGGATGAGCTCATGGGTCAGGGTGCAGCGGCGGTGTACCTGTCGTAGCCGTTTGCACAGCCAGATCTTTCGGAGAGAGAAGCTGGTCATGCCCCATATCCGGTCGGGCAGTTCACGGTGGCAGTTGATGGCCACGTCGGGGTAGTGCTCTGCGGCGTGGCGCCAGGGGTGCCATCGGTGGCTCATGTCCGAAGAAGCTAGATGCTTGCTCTGACAAAAATCGCCGTGACCAGCAATTACATTCGTGTCATTCAGGTTTGTCATCGTTCTCCACCCGGCGGGCCGCGAGGTCCAACATGCCGCGCGTCACCTCCTGGCTTTGGTCGCCTTCCGACGATGCATCCGGTTGCGTCGCAACTTCCATGTCATCTCGATCTCCTTCCGATTGGTTGTGCGTATCGGCGAATTTGGCGCTGATGGAATCGAAGTGAGCGTCGCTGAGGATCCGCAAAAACTCTGCGGATTGCCTTGCGAGCGTCGTGTTGCGGGCGTTGGTTGCGGCGAGCGTAAGGCCGGAAACGGCTTGTATCGCTTCCACTAATGCGTCGTCGAGCGCGCCGACTGGCGCAGGGTTGTCGCGCCGATCCGACACGCTGGCCCGCGGGGATGGATCGCCGCCTTTGGCGATGCTCTTGATACTGCCGGGGTACCACTCCAGCGCCATCTCAATGCTGGCGAGCGTCGAGGCCGCGTAGTTATCTGACTATCAACAAAGCGACACCCACGGCCGAGACCGTCGGCATGTTCGCCCCCGCCGAAACCCGCGACGCCACCGGCGGACCAGTACCCAGCTCGTATCTTGTGAAGCAACTCGCCCCGCAGCTGTATGTGCTGGCCGAAGTGATCGACCCCCGGCCCGACACCGCCTGGCCGGTCTATGTTGACCCGCCACTGCACCTGACAGGTGCCGGCGGCGCGCCGCTGGGTTTGTTGGATTCGTTCGCCGACTCCGTCAGCTCATTGGCCAACACTGCGACGTCGGCGGTCAAGACCGCCGCGTCGGCGACCGTGTCGGGGGCGAAGGCGGTCGGGTCGTTCGTCAAAGAGAACCCGCTGGAATCGGCGATGCTGGTCGGCGGGGTGGCCCTGGCTGTCACCGGCGTCGGTGGACCTGCGGGCGCGGCCGCGATCGCTGCGGCGACGGTGAACCTGTCCAGCGCCGGTCTCGATATCGCCGCGGCCGCCATGCCCGACAACCAAGCACTGGGCATGGCCGCTAACGTGATGGCCGCGGCGTCCATGGTCACCCCACAAGGCGCCGCCAAAAAGGTCATCAAAGAAGGCGTCGAACAAGCCGGCGAACAACTCGCCAAACACACCGACGACGTCATCGACGTCGCCAAAACCACCCCCACCCCACCCGCGCAGCTCGCCGACGAGGTCGCGGCCGCGAGCACGGCGAAACCACCCGTCTCACCCGGTGTCTCGCCGAAAGCCCCCAACGCGCCACCCGCGAAAGCGCCAGAACCGACGCAGCCTGCCAGCAGTGCAGGACCGCCGGGAGCGAGCACCCCAGGCGTCCGGCCAGGAAACCTCCCGCGTAGCCAACGCGTGCCCCCTGCCACGAAGGCACAGCGCGACGCGGCATACGAGGCAAGCGCCGCCCGCAACGGAGGAAAGCCCCAATGCGTCTATTGCGGCAGCAGTGATGGTCCATTTCACATCGACCACGTGGTCCCTCGCGCCAAGGGCGGGACCAATGCCCCTTCGAACCACGCGCCGGCATGCGCGACGACCTGTAATCTCGCCAAAAGCGATAAACGACCCGAGGATTTTCTCAAAGAGCTAGACGCGCGCGGCGTGACGAGGTCAGATGCCGACCAGAAGTTCCTTGATAAAGCCATCCAAACACAGCAACAACGCCTAACGTCGCCAGCTGATCAGCGGGCCAGCCAAAAGGCCCGCGTGCAAGCGGTCACGAATCGCCAGCGCAAGTCAGCTCGGGAATCGGCTCAGCGGTCTAGCGCACAGCACGACGGACGTTCCGGCTCCGATGGGGGCGCACGATCATCTGACAGGAAAAACGATAAGGATAAGAAGAAAGACGGGAAGAGTAAGAAACATCACCCGAAACCAAAAGGGAAATAGCGCTCACGCTCCGCGTCGGAAATAGGAAGCTCATATCGATATGACCCGTGAACGTTTCGATACGCTTGGACCGCCTCCAGGTACGCGCCCCCGGGGTGCTTTACCGATGAGGTTCGAGATCGACACCGACGACGAGCACTCCTGGCCACCTGCCAACTCAGAGACGCTTTGGGTTCTGCCTGAGCCGGAAGCTCGAACATACCGGGTGCTTAGTATCCCCGTTCTTGCCGACGGTATCGCCGTCAACGACACTGTCCTCGGCGAGTTCGCGAACGACAATCTCATGTTCAAAGGCAAGATCACCTCCGGTGGGCACTCCACCATCCGAATCTTTATCGACCACCAGGTCGAGGAAGGCATCCTCACTGAGCGCATCGCTGCCATCATCAGCGAAGTAGAAGCTGCTGGCTGCACCGTCCGGCGAAGTGGATGGGATTTGATCGTTGCCGTAGACATTCCGACGCTGGACGCTTACGAGCACGTCTACGACGACTGCCTCATCCCCAGGGGCGAAGCTGGCGAACTCGCCGTCGAATCAGCATGCATGACCTTCGACACCTAGCGCCAAAACGCTTGCGCGATCGACGCTGTGACCTATGGTGGGCCGAGCTTCGTAATCTGTAGCCGCTCGTCGAGCAGCTCGTCCATGTGGCGCGTGGATCGCAGCGGCTGATCGCGCTCATCGAAATTCCCCAGGTGTGCTCGTTGAAATTCCCCACCTGTGAGCATCGGTCAGTGTAGTGCTTGGCGGGTGCCGGTGGTGGCGCGGCGGAGGGTTTCCGCGGCGGCCTGGTGGTCGCGAAGGCGGTAGGACTCGCCGTCGAGGTTGATGACCACCGAGCGGTGCAGGAGGCGGTCGAGCATGGCGGCGGCCACGGTGGTGTCGCCGAGGATCTCTCCCCAGGATCCGACACCACGATTGGTCGTGATCACGATGCTGGTTTTCAAATACCGTTGGGAGACAACCTGAAACAACGCCGAGGCGGCCTCGGCAGGCAGCGGCAAATAGCCCAGTTCATCGATCACCAACAGGGTGGGCCGGCGTAGAACCGCATGGTGGTGGCCCAGCGCCCCTCAATCGCCGCGCGATGGCACCGAGCTGCCAGATCGGCGGCAGTGGTGAAGTAGGTCCGATACCCGGCATGCGCTGCCGCCCTTGCCAACCCCACCGACAGGTGCGTCTTCCCGGTGCCCGGCGGGCCGACGAGCAGAATGTTGGTCGCCGACTCGAGGTAACGGCAGGTGCCCAGTTCGTCGATGAGCTTGCGGTCGATGCCGGCGGCCGCATCGACGTCGAAATCATCGAGGGTGGCCGGGGTGGGCAGGCAGGCGAACCGCAGCCGCCCAGCCAGCCGCCGGGCGGTGCTGGCCTCGACCTCGACCGCCAGCAGCCGCTCCAACGCCACGGTCAGTGACAGGTTCTCGGCGCTGGCCTGGTCGAGCACGGCGGGCAGCGCCGCGGCGGCGGCGTGCAGTTTGAGCTCAGCCAGATGTGAACGCAGCTTCTGATAGCGGCTGGCCGCCGTCGACGGCGGCTCCTCGGTGACGGTGGCGGTGTTCTTGGCGGTCCGTGGCGTGGGGGTCATTGGATGGTCCTTTTCTGGGCGGCCCGCTCATAGGCGGACAGGTCGATGACAGTGGAATCAGTTGACCAAGTGGAGGATTCGGCAGCTTCTTGGTTAGCGTCGTTGAGGTGAAGCAGTTGGGCGGCAGCGGCTTTGGCGGCCGGCCCGGGTGGGATGCGTTCCTTGCGGCGATGGGGACGCCCGGTGGACGCTGTCGCCATCGCCATGGTGTCCAGGGCGATGACATGGCCGCTGTCGCGGACCATCACCCCGAGTCCGTCGGCGGCCATGCGGTGCCGCGCGATCACGATCCCTGCGACCGTGGCGATATCGCAGAACTGCGCCCCGACGGGATGGCTGACCACCACCTGGGCGGCGGCCAGCTCCGGCGGCACCGAGTAGCGGTTGCCGCGGTAGGACACCAACGCTTGGCGTGACGCCGTGCGGGTTTGGGAAATGATCACCGGATACGGCGTCGCCGGCACTGGCGCCAAGGGTTCGGTCTTGGCCACCACAGCCACCGCTGACCGCCCGTCAGCGGTGGCCCGCATCCGGGTGCCACCGCGCACCCGGGCAAACCGGTCCACACTGGCCTGCGCCGCCTCGGCGGTCAACTCGTCATCCAGGGTGCGCCACCAGCGTTGCGCGGCAGTGTGATTGACCTTCTCCACCACACCCTTGCGGTTTCCCCGCCGCGGTGGGCAGATCGCCACCGACACCCCGTAATGCTTGGCCACCCCGGCAAACGACGCGGTCACCCGCCCCGAACCCGGGTCACAGACGGTGGCCATCCGGTCAAACCGCCACACCCGCGTGCAGCCACCGAGCTCGCGGGTCACCCGGTCCAGCGCGGCGACCAGCTGCGGCTGATCCTCCGACGGCGTCAACGCCGCCCGCCACTTGCCAGAATGCGCCAGCGAGCCCACCAGCAGATGTGCGGTCTTACCCCACCCCCAGGATTCGGGTGGATCGGGCAATTCCAGCCAGTCCCACTGGGTTTCATCGCCAGGAGCGTGCTCGATGACGGAGTTCGGGCGTTCGGTGGCGGTGCGACACGCCTGGCAGTCCGGGCGCAGGTTCCTCGCCCGGATGTTGCGGGTCAGGCTCTGATACGACAGCGGAAATCCCAGCTGCTCGAGTTCGTCGAGCAGGGTGCGGGCCCACAGATGCGGGTCCTCGGTCAGCCGCGCGGCGACATAGTCGACGAACGGCTCGAACGGATCCGGGCCCGGCCGCGCCCGCACCCCAGGTGTTCGCTTTCCCGACAAATAATCCGCGATCGTTTTGCGGTCCCGGCCGGTGTGGCGGGCGATCGCCGAGATCGTCCAACCACGTTTACGTAGGGCATGTACTTCCACATCGTCCTCCCATGTGAGCATGAGAAAGCGGGCCTCCTTCGACGGGAGCTGTTGGCGTCAGACACCAGCAGCATCGAGGGAGGCCCGCCCTTCTCGGCGGAGCCACACGGGTGGGGAATTTCAATGAGCGTCAGTGGGGAATTTCAGTGAGCGCAGTCAGTCCATGTGGCGCGTGGATCGCAGCGGCCTTCCGTCGGCAGCGCACGCCGCCCGGAACGCCGTCAGCGCGCGCAGCTCGGAATCGATGACCTCAACGGTTCGCATGACAATAAGACGCAGCCGAAGTGTGGTCGGTTCCCTGCCTTGGGTGTTCAGAATGGCGTGAACCCTTCAACGCTCACCGTCATCCCGTGTCCGGTCGCGTCATTGATGAAGGTGGTCCCGTCGCTGGTTGGGTGTGATCGTCCAGCCAAGTGCCCTGTATGTCGTCCCGAAGCCAAGGATCTCAGCGACCGCCGATGACTTTGTGGAGTACCCATCGTCGGCTCGGGCCGGCGCAGCCAGCGGGGCGAGCTGGTCTGTCCACTTCTTGCCATCGAAGTAGCGCTGCGTCGGGGCCCCGTCAGGATCCGGGTACCAACCCGCCGGCGGGCTGAGGCGGTGCGGCTGCCATGGTCGGCATATTAATGCCACAGACGAGCGGCGTAGATTGATGACGCGGTCATCAACTGGCCACGGCCAACTGGGCATATACACAACCGAGCGGGTCTGACCGGACGCATATTCGCAGGTCATCTCGGGTCTTCCGATTGCGGACGGGGTTCGAATCCCCTTGGCTCCACTTCACGAAGACCCGCGGCGGGGATGCCGCGGGTTTTTGTTGCGTACGGGCGGCCAGGACGAGACGTCAGTGCTCCTGAGAGTCAGGCTCACCGCCCGATCTGTCCTCGCACCGCGCAGTCGATCAGTTGCGCAGCCGCCGCGCGCGCGTGCACGAACGCACCGGTGTCGTTGAGTGAGGTGGCCAGCGCGGCCGCGCCTTCGAACAGCACCAGGAGCTGGGGGCCGAGGGCGTAGGGATCGGCGGCGCCGGCCTCGGTGGCCACCTGCACCAGCAACTCCGCGAAGCGCCGCTTGTGGTCGCGCACGATGTCCTCGACCGCGCTGAGCTCGCCCGCAGATTCCACGGCGGCGTTGTGGAACGGGCACCCGCGGAACCGGGCAACGGGCACGGCGTCGAAGATCGCCAACAGCCGGTCGCGGGGCGGTAGTTCCTGGTTCAGCAGCGGCTTCTCCATGGGGCTGCCCCCGGCCCCGTCGATTCTGCGCAGATAGTGCTCGACGAGCTCGTTCTTGCTTGAGAAGTGTTGATAGAGCGTGCGTTTGGACACATTAGCGTGCTGGATCAACGCCTCGACCCCGGTGGCGTGGATGCCGTTGCGGTAGAAGAGCCGCGACGCGGAGGACAGGAGGCGCTCGCGTGCCCCGCGGCCGCCTCGGCGTTCGGCGGTGGTGTCGGACATGTCACAAGTATACCGATCAGTGTTCCTTTGGCGGACGAACCGTGCTATCTAGGTATAGCAACATAAACTCAGCTATTGGTTCGTCGGTGGGAGGTCGATGTGAAAACGGGGCAGTGCACGGGGCATCCACTGGATGCGGTCATCGACATCCGTCCCGACGGTGGCCGTGGTGCGGACGGGTGGACGGTGCCCGAGTACGGAAACATGGTCGGCCCGTTCGGGGGAGCGACCGCCGCGTTCATCCTGCAGGTCATCGATGCACAGGCCGACCGGGTGGGTGAACCGGTCGCGTTGACCGTCACCTACGCCGCACCCATCGCCGACGGCGAGTTCCATGTCCACGTCGACCTGGTGCGGACCAACCGCACCAACCAGCACTGGACGGCCACGCTGAGCCAGGACGGTGAGGTGAAGTCCACGGCGACAGCGGTTTTCGGGATCCGTCGGGAGGTCTGGTCGGACATCGAGGCGGTCATGCCCACCGCGGGGGAACCGGCGTCGTACCCGCCGGCGACGTGGCCGCTGGGGGTGGCGTTCCTGCGCAACTACGACGTGCGTGTGATCGACGGTGCGCCACCGGAGGACGAGCCGCCCGCGCCGTCGTCGCTGTCGACGTTCTGGGTGCGTCACGATCCCGAACGGCACCTCGACTTTCCTGCACTCGCCGCGTTGGCCGACGTCTTCTATCCGCGGGTGTTCCTGGGCCTCGGGCGGTCGGTGCCCGCGGGCACCGTCTCGATGACGACGTACTTCCACGCGTCCGCCGCCGAGCTGGAGCGGGTGGGTGACGACTATCTCCTGGCGACGGCCCGCGCTCAGCGCTTCGCGGGCGGCTACTTCGACCAGGCCGCGCAACTGTGGTCGCGCGACGGCGTTCTGCTGGCCACCACCAACCAGATTGTCTATTACAAGGATTCGCGCTGACGATGTGCGCTGAAGAAGTAAACCGCCGGGTGTACCTCCGGCATTCCCCGATTCACACACAGGAGGATTCCCATGAAACAACTCATTTTGACCAAGTTCGGCGACCCCGAGGACACGGTCAGACTGGTCGACACCCCGGAACCGGTCGCCGGGCCCGGCAAGGTGCTGGTCCGGTTGGAGGCCGCCGCGATCAATCCGTCGGATCTGCTGCTGCTCAAGGGCAAGTACCTGGTGCATCCGGAACTGCCCGCAGGGGTGGGAGCCGAAGGCGTCGGCATCGTGGAAGCCGTCGGCCCCGAGGTGGATTCGAACCTGGTGGGCAAACGCGTGATCGTGTTGCCCACCTACACCTACGGCAACCTCCTGGTCGGAGAAGGTGGTCGCCGCGGCCCATGACGTCATCGAGGTGCCCGACGCGGACCCGCAGCAACTGGCGATGCTGTCCATCAACCCACCGACCGCACATCTGCTGTTGGATCGCTTCGTCAACCTGCAGGTCGGCGACTGGGTCGGGCAGACCGCGGCGAACTCCGCGGTCGGGCGGTACGTCACCACCCTGGCCAGGCGCCGGGGACTCAAGACGCTCAACATCGTCCGGCGTGAGGACGCCGTCGAGGACGTGCGCGCCGCCGGGGGCGACGTCGTGGTGGTCAGTGGTCCCAACCTCGCCGACGACATCAAGCAGGCACTCGGCGGCGACAGGCTGAGCCTCGTCATCGATCCGCTCGGGGGCTCGGCCGCGTCGGATCTGATCGGTGCACTGGAGTTCGGCGGCACGGCCGTCGCGTACGCATCGCTGACCGGTACACCGATGAGTGTCTCGTCGGCCGACCTGTTTGGACGCGAGGTCCGCCTCACCGGCTTCTGGCTCGGCAACTGGTACGCCAGCGAGCCGCGGCACGAAATCGTCGACACCTTGGACTATCTGGCCCGTCTCATCGCTGAAGGCGTGCTGCACGCACCGGTCGAGGCGACCTACCACCTCGACGACTACCTCAAGGCCTTCACCCACGCCCGCACCGCCAAGCGCGGCGGCAAGATCCTCTTCACCTTCGAGTGAGCGCCGGACGTCAACCAACCGGAATATCGAAAACCGCTACAGGAGAAAGCATGACGAAAACCGACAACCCGATCCTGATCACCGGCGCGACCGGCCGCCACGGCAACACCGGCGAGTACCTCGTGCGTCGCCTCCGCGAGGAAGGCCGGGCCGTGCGGGTGCTGGCCCGCACACCAAGCGAGCGTACGGAGCGGCTCGCGGAGTTGGGAGCCGAGATCGCCATCGGCGACCTGCACGATCGGCGCACGCTGGTGCCTGCGCTCGCCGATGTCGACCTGGCGTACTTCACGTATCCCATCGACGCGGGCGTGATCCCGGCCGCGGCGAACTATGCCGCCGCGGTGCGGGAAGTCGGCCGTCAACCCCGCACGGTCGTGATGTCGATGGGCCCCTCGCATCCCGAGAATCGGAGTGATCTGGGTCGGGCCCAGTGGCTCGCCGAAGAGGTCATGCAATGGGCGGGACTGGATCTGCTGATCCTACGTGTGGCCGCGCTGTTCCACGAAAACCTGAAGGTGCTCCACAGTCGCTCGATCCGCGAGCATGGACTCATTCGCAACTCCTTCGGGCCGCAGCGCGTCGCCTGGATCAGTGGTCGAGACGCCGCCGAACTGGCACTGGCGGGCCTGCTGCACCCGCAGCGATTCTCCGAAACGATCGTCTACATCAAAGGATCCGAAGAACACAGTCACGTCGAGATCGCGGAACTGCTTTCCGAGTTGTCAGGTTCACCCGTCCGTTACGAGACCGCGACGCAGGAGCAATGGCGTGACGACCTTCTGGACCTGTCGCGAGCGGACGGTGAAGATGTGGTGAACCCTGCAATGGCACAACATATTTCTGCAGTCGGTCATATGGTGGCGCACATGGGTCGCACCCTGCCTGCCGACCGTGCGGTGCTGCGTGAGCTCATCGGCCGCGAACCGCTTCCACTGCGTGCGTTCCTGGAATCCAACCTCGACAGGTGGTCCCCGGTCAGCGTCTGACAACGCCGCCCGCGCAATCAGTTTCCTCACACAGACGCCAAAGCTCTCTCACAGAACGCTGTCTTTGCCGATGCACTCTGGCTCGACCGGAAAGTTGTGATCGGTAACAGCGGCGGATCGCCACGCTGGGGCATCTGGAAGGGGAGGTGACGATGTCGAGGGACGAGAGCTTCTTCGAGTTCTACGGACGAGCGGTAACCGATGTGGGTAACGGTTACCTGGTGGCTCTGGGCGCGGCGGCCCTGTTCGCGGTGGTCTGGCGGATCGCCCTGACACCGCGGCAACGCGGGGAGGTCGGGCCGGTCAGCGCGACCGAGCTGGCCTTCCTGCGGTCCGAGGTCGCCCCGGTGGTCACCGCACTGGCGAGCCTGCGGGCCACCGGGCGGGTGACCTCCTCCCGCAAGGTGGATCACAAGGTGCGCACCCGGGAAATCGACGGTTTCACCGCTTCGATGCTGCGCCGGGTGGGCGGTGACCCGATCCACACCGTTCCACGCCTCTACCGGACGTCTCGGGCGGACCTGAACGCTATGAGGGAGCAGCTGGGCGAGCGCGGGTTGGTGACGACGCCGGCACAACGCAGGCAGATTCGTCTGGGTGTGGCTCCGTCGATCGTGGTCATGCTGTTCGGGGTGATGTACGGCGTCTATCTGGTGACACAGTTCGCCCGTGACCCCGACCTGGGTTTCACGTTCGGGGTCATGGTGGTCGCCACGGTTCTCTACGGGTTGGCCGTGCTTCCGTGGCTGTGGCAGGTGCGCCGGCTGACGCCGGCCGGGCGACGGCTGCTGGCCCAGGAACGCAGGCGGCTGGCCTACCTCGATCCGGCCAAGCGCCCGGCGTTCGAGACCTACGGGCCTGCCGCGGTCGCGCTGTCGGTCGCCCTGTTCGGCGCCGGGGCGCTGCGTGCGGTGGACGGTAATTACGCCGACGCGGTGCAGGCCCCCGGCGTCGCCGGTGGCTCCGACGGTGGTGGCGGCTGCGCGTCTTGCGCGGGAGGCGACGGCGGTGACGGCTGCAGCGGTTGTGGTGGCTGCGGCGGCTGCGGAGGGTGAGACGGATGAGGACCGTACCCGCTCTGGGTGACGTCGGAATCGGTTGGCGACGCGAGATCGCCGGTGTGATCGCCGATCTGACGCCGGGATTCTGTGAGGTGATCGCCGAGTCCGTCCCGGTCCGCCGCCGACGGGCCCGACCCGACACGGCACTGCTCGACCTGGTGCGACGCGGTGTCCCGGTGATTCCGCACGGGGTCGCACTGTCACTCGGCAGTGTGGAACCGGTGCAGCCCAAGCGAATACAACGACTCGCGGCCTGCGCGCATGCGCTGCGCTCTCCGCTGGTCAGCGAACACATCGCATTCGTGCGGGCAGGCGGGATCGAGGCCGGCCATCTGTTGCCGGTGCCGCGGACCCGGGTCGCGATCGACGTGCTGGTGGACAACATTCACCGCACCCGAGCGCAGTTGGACGTTCCGCTGGCGGTGGAGAACATCGCCTCGTTCGTGGAGTGGCCGGAATCCGACCTCACCGAATCGGAGTTCCTCACCGAACTGGTGGACCGCACCGGTGTGCTGTTGGTGCTCGATGTGGCGAACGTGTACGCCAACGCACGCAACCGTGGCCGTGATCCACTGCGCGAACTCACCAGACTTCCCGTGGAGCAGGTGGCGTACAGCCACGTCGCCGGCGGGCGCGACGGGGCGGACTTCTATCACGACACCCACGCCGCGCGGACACCACCGGAGGTCCTGGACCTCGTGACCGCGTTGCGGGAGCGGGTCGACACGCCGTTCATGCTCGAACGAGACGGCCGCTTCCCGCCGGCCGCCGAATTGTTCGACGAACTGGACGCGATCGCCGCGGCGGCCTGTGCTGCCCCGATCACCAAGCAGGCACGAGAGGTGTGGACATGACCGACCGCGATGAACTCGCCCGCCGGCAGGAGGCACTCGTGAAGGCCTTGGTGGCCGAGGGTCCGGTTCCGGAAGGTTTCGACGCGGCGGCGGTGGCGGCGGCCGGGATCGTCTGTCGCCACAAGCGTGACGCACATGCCCAGTCCGGGTGACACCGATCGATCCACAGATGTTGCCCAGCAACATCTTCAGCGACTGCACAGGCAAGGCCGCCCCGTACGCGCCGAAGTTACCGCCAGCCCCCATCTTTGGATGAGGGGCAGCGGTAAAAGCGCAGTTCCGGCATGTTGTGGCGGCCAGCGTGTCACGAGGGGCCATGGCGGTTCCACCGATCCGTCCTACCGTGGAAGCAATGGCACACACGCCATTTGAGCTATCACGGTGTACGGAAGGAACGTGACGTCATGCCGACCGACTCACGCCACGAACGACTCACCCGCCGCATCGCGGAACTGAACGCGACCGACGCCCAATTCGCGAACGCCCGACCCATCGAGGCGGTGACTGCCGCCGTCGAGCAGGCGGACTTGAAACTGCACCAGGTTGTCGGCACCGTCATGGATGCGTATGCCGGTCGTCCGGCAATCGGGGAGCGCGCCGTCGAGCTGGTCGAGGATCCGGTGACCGGCCGGACGTCGGCCGAACTGCTGCCGCGGTTCGACACCATCACCTACCGCGAGGTGTCCGAACGTGTCGCCGCGCTGGTCCGTGCCATCCACGACGATGTGCGGCCAGGTGACCGGGTATGCGTATTGGGCTTTGCCAGTGCCGATTACGCCATCATCGACATGGCGACGATGCACCTCGGGGCGGTGGCCGTCCCGCTACAGACCAGCGCGCCGGTCAGTCAGCTTCAGCCCATCGTCACCGAAACCGAACCGCGTCTGTTCGCGTCGAGCATCGGCGATCTGGACACCGCGGTCGACCTGGTGCTCACCGGGCACCCGCCCGCCAGACTTGTCGTCTTCGACCACCACCCTGCCGTGGACGACGAACGCGAAGCGCTGCAGAGTGCGCGCCGGCGGCTGTTCGACGCGGGTGTACCGGTGGTGATCGAGCCCCTGGTCGATCTGGTCGAGCGCGGGCGCTCGGCGCCAGAAGTGCCGTATCACGTTGCCGACGAAGATGATCCGCTGCGGCTGCTCATCTACACGTCGGGCAGCACCGGCGCGCCGAAGGGTGCGATGTACCCAGAGCGTCTGGTGGCGAACTTCTGGCGCAGGTCACGCTGGAACTGGGGCGGCATGACCGCCCAGCCGTCCATCACCTTGAACTTCATGCCCATGAGTCACGTGATGGGTCGCGGCATCCTGTACGGAACGCTCGGGCACGGCGGCACCGCGTACTTCACCGCGCGCAGCGACCTTTCGACGCTGTACGAGGATCTCGCGCTGGTCCGGCCCACCGAGCTGAATTTCGTTCCACGGGTGTGGGACATGCTCTTCGGGACCTTCCATAGTGAGGTCCGACGCCGATCCGCAGAGCACGGCGATCTGGAGCAGCTCGAGGCAGACGTGATGTCCGATCTGGCGCAGCGTCTGCTCGGCGGTCGGTACCTCCTGGCGATGACGGGTTCGGCCCCGATCTCGCCCGAGAACAAGGCGTTCGTCGAAGACCTCCTCGATCTCCATCTCATCGAGGGGTACGGCTCGACCGAGGCGGGCATGGTGTTCGTCGACGGCACCGTGCGGCGTCCGGCCGTGATCGACTACAAGCTTGCCGACGTGCCCGACCTGGGGTACTTCCACACCGACCAACCGCACCCGCGAGGCGAACTGCTCGTCAAGACCTGGGACCTGTTTCCCGGGTACTACAAGCGACCGGAGGTCACCGCCGACGTCTTCGATCCCGACGGCTTCTACCGCACAGGAGACGTCGTGGCACAGGTCGGCCGCGATCAGCTGGTCTACCTCGACCGCCGCAACAACGTACTGAAGCTCTCCCAGGGCGAGTTCGTGACGGTGTCGAAACTTGAGCCGTTGTTCGGCGACAGCCCACTGGTGCGTCAGATCTACATCTACGGCAACAGCGCACGCGCCTACCTCCTGGCCGTCGTCGTGCCCACTGAGGACGCGCTGCGTCACAACGATCCCGACCAACTGAAACAGGCGATCACCACGTCCTTCCAGGAGATCGCCAGATCAGCCGGGCTGCAGTCCTACGAGATCCCCCGTGATTTCGTCATCGAGACAACGCCGTTCACACTCGAGAACGGAATGCTCACCGGTATCCGCAAGCTGGCCCGCCCGAAACTGAAGGCACACTACGCCGAACGGCTCGAAGCCCTCTACGCCGAACTGGCCGACAAGCAGGCCGACGAACTGGCGGCCCTGCGTCGCAACGGCGCGCAGCGGCCGGTGCTGGAAACCGTCAGCCGCGCGGCCGGTGCGCTGCTCGGGGCGACGGCCGACACCCTGGCACCCGACGCGCACTTCACCGATCTCGGCGGAGATTCCCTGTCGGCGTTGACGTTCGGCAACCTTCTCCGGGAGGTCTTCGGCGTCGACGTACCGGTGGGTGTGATCGTCAGCCCGGCCAGTGATCTGCGGTCCATCGCGAACTACGTCGAAGCGCAACGCGGGTCAGGTGCGGCCGGGCCCTCGTTCGCGTCGGTGCACGGCCGGAACGCCACCCAGGTGCGCGCGGTCGACCTCACCCTGGAGAAGTTCCTCGACTCGCAAACGTTGACCGCGCCGCGGTCGGCGCCGAGTGCCGACGTGCGCACGGTGCTGCTGACCGGGGCGACCGGTTTTCTCGGGCGCTACCTGGCCCTGGAGTGGCTCGAGCGGATGAGCGAGGTCGGCGGCACCGTGATCTGTCTCGTACGGGCCAAGGACGACGCGTCGGCCCGCCGCCGGCTCGATCGGACATTCGACAGCGGCGATCCAGAACTGCTGCACCACTATCTGGATCTGGCCGACCGGCACCTGCGGGTGATCGCGGGGGACAAGGGCGAAGCGAACCTGGGGCTGGACCCGGGTACCTGGCAACAACTTGCCGACACGGTGGACGTCATCGTCGACCCCGCGGCGCTGGTCAACCACGTGTTGCCGTACCAGGAGTTGTTCGGCCCCAATGTCGTGGGCACGGCCGAACTGATCCGGCTTGCGCTGACGACGAAAGCGAAGCCCTACACGTATGTGTCGACCATCGGCGTGGGAGACCAGATCGAACCGTCGATGTTCACCGAGGATGCCGACATCCGGACCGTCAGCGCGGTGCGTGCCATCGACGACAGCTACGCGAACGGATACGGCAACAGCAAGTGGGCCGGAGAGGTGCTGCTGCGGGAGGCCCATGACCGGTGTGGGCTGCCGGTCGCGGTGTTCCGCTGCGACATGATCCTGGCCGACACCACATGGGCGGGCCAGCTCAACGTGCCGGACATGTTCACGCGGCTGATGCTGAGCCTCGTCGCAACGGGCATCGCGCCCGGTTCGTTCTACGAACTCGACGCGCACGGAAACCGGCAGCGCGCACACTACGACGGCCTGCCGGTCGGGTTCATCGCCGAGGCGATCGCGACCCTGGGAGCCGCTGCGGCCGACGGATTTTCGACATACCACGTGATGAACCCGCACGATGACGGTATCGGTCTGGACGAATTCGTCGACTGGCTCGACGAGGCGGGGTACCCGATCGAGCGCATACCGGACTACGCCGCGTGGCTGCAACGGTTCGACACGGCGCTGCATGCGCTGCCGGACGCGCAACGCCAGGCGTCGCTGCTGCCGCTACTGCACAACTACCAGCACCCCGAGAAGCCGATCCGTGGGTCGCAGGCACCCACGGATCGGTTTCGGGCAGCGGTGCGTCAGGTGAAGATCGGTGCGGGTGAGGGCAGCCGGGATATTCCGCAGGTGTCCGCGCCGATCATCGTCAAGTACGTCACCGATCTGCAGAAGGTCGGCCTGTTGTAAGGGGCGGCGGCGGCCGTCTTGATCGACGACGGCTCCCGTCGTGGCCGGAGTGGTCCTTCAGGAGCACCATTGCGTCCGGCGATCCGAAAGCGGTAAAGTGGCTAAGCCGCTTTACCGAAGGAGGATTGCGGATGCCGGTACGGCTTGGAATCGGGATTCCCACCACCATCGGTCCGCCCCGTGCGCCCGAGCTGTCGCGATGGTGTCGGGAAGCCGAAGAACGTGGAGCCAGCAGCCTGTCCTGCGTGGACCGCCTCAATTACCCGAACCTTGACTCTTTCCTGGCCCTCGCCGCGGCGGCTGCCGTCACCCACACGGTCCGGCTCCTCGCCACGGTCGTGGTCGCGCCCCTGCGCGGCAATGGGGAGCTGCTCCGAAAACAGCTCGCCAACCTGCACCACTTCTCCGGTCGCCGCTTCGACGTCGGTCTGGGTGTCGGTCGGCGCGACGACGACTACGTCGCCTCCGACGTCGACTTCTCCACTCGTGGAAAGCGGTTCGACGCCCAACTCGACCGGCTCTTCGGGACTGGCGAAGACAAGAGCCCCGAGCTTCCCTGTGTGATGTTCGGCGGACAGAGCCCGGCGACCCTTCGGCGAATTGCCCGGTGGGGCGGAGGGTGGGTCTCGGCGGCCGGGCTGGGCGGGCTGCAATCGACCATCGAGTTCTCCCAGCAGGTCCACGAAGCCTGGTCGAGCGCAAATCGGCCCGGAAAACCACGATTGGTCGCCCTCGCGTACGCGGCAGTCGGGAAGCAGGCGGCCACCCACGCCCGCACCCACATGCAGGAGTACTACGGGTTCCTCGGTACCGAGGGTGTCGATCGGCTCACCCGCCAGGTCATCAAAGGACACGATCAACTCACCGACGCCCGCGGCCGACTCGCCGACGCCGGGTTCGACGAACTCATCGTGCTCCCGACCTCCGACTCACTGGACCAACTCGCGCTCCTCGACGAATCCACCGCATAAGCCCAGGTGAAAGACCTCTATGAAAGGAACGCAGACGATGCACGACGGTCCGACGGCCATGTACATCAACGGCGAATGGGTCGCCGAGGGGGAGAACGGCACAACCACTCTCACCGCACCGTTCGACGGACGCGAGTTGGCCGTCATCCCCGTCGGAGGGCGCCGCGACGTCGAACGCGCGGTGCAGGCCGCCCACAATGCGCGACGTACAGGTCTCCCGCTGGACCGGCGGCTGACCATCCTTGAGGCGGTGGCGGCGTCGATCGCCGCGCGCAGCGAGGATTTCGCCCGCGCGATCGCGCTCGAATGCGCCAAACCCATCAAGACCGCACGCGCGGAGGTGCTGCGCGCGATCGATACGATCAAGTTCTCGGTCGCCGCCGCACGCACACTCGGTTCGGAGAGCGTGCCGCTCGACGCCACGGCGGCGGGTGCGGGCAAGGTCACCTTCACCAAACGTGTCCCCGTCGGGGTCGTGGCCGCGATCGCGCCGTTCAACTTCCCGCTCAACCTCGTGGTGCACAAGGTCGCACCCGCACTTGCGGTGGGATGCCCGGTTGTCCTCAAACCCGCGACCCAGACACCGTTGTCGGCCCTGCTGCTCGCCGAGGTGTTCCATGAGGCCGGACTTCCGGCGGGGTGGCTCAACGTCGTCTGCGGATCAGGAGCGGAGGTCGGCGGGGCGCTCGCCACGCATCCCGATGTCGCGTACGTGACGTTCACCGGGTCGCCCCAGGTGGGCTGGGGCATCGCCGAGGCTGCGCCCAAGAAGAAGGTCCGCCTGGAACTAGGGTCCAACGCGCCGCTGATCGTCGACCGCGAGTCCGACTGGGAAGCCGCGGCCGATCAGGCCGTCTTCGGGGCGTTCGTGCAGGCCGGCCAGTCCTGCGTGTCGACACAGCGCATCTTCGTCCACGAAGACGTTGTCGACGCGTTCACCGAGCGTATGGCGGCTGCGACCCGGGGCCTGGTGGTCGGTGATCCACTCGACGAGACCGTCGACGTCTCCGCCGTCATCAACGAGGGCGAGGCCATCCGGGTGGAGAAGTGGATCGCCGAAGCAGAAGCCGGCGGAGCGAAAGTCGTTGTGGGAGGGGGGCGCTCCGGCGCAGTTGTGACACCCACGATCATCCGGGGTGTCGACCCGGCCGCCAAGGTGCAATGCCAGGAAGTGTTCGGTCCGGTGGTGACGGTCAACTCGTTCGCCGAGTTCACCGAGGCCCTCGCCGCGGCGAACGACTCCGTGTTCGGCCTCAACGCCGGCGTGTTCACGACGAATCTTCGGCATGCGCTGCAGGCGATCGAGGAGCTCGAGTTCGGAAGCGTCTACATCAACGATGTGCCCACCGTCCGCGCTGATCAGCAGCCGTACGGCGGGGTCAAGGAATCGGGAAACACGCGGGAGGGTCCGCGGTACGCGATGGAGGAGATGACCGAGCTGAAATTCATCACGCTCCGTTGAACGGTCGGCTCACCGGACATTCCTGCCCGCGGAACTACCATGGTCGGAGTTTTGGTGACTGAGGAGTGTCAATGACGCGTGGCGGGCCATCGAGGTCGGAGAGCAATGCGGCTGCTCGCCGGGCAATGGACGAGCGGTATCGCCAGAGCTTTCAGCTCGAGCCCGTCACGCGGATCGCCGACCGGGTCGCCGACCAGGTGCGCGATTACATCGTGGCCAACGATCTGGAGCCCGGTGCCCGGCTGCCATCCGAGCGCCGACTCGCCGAGCTCGTGGGAAGTTCGCGCCCCACGGTCAGCCAGGCGCTCCGAAGCCTGTCCGTGACCGGGCTGATCGAGATACGTCCGGGCGCAGGGGCTTTCGTCCTGCGCAAACCCACCACCGCGGTGGGTACAGGTTTGCAGATGATGATCGAGCTGGAGCCGGACAGCATCGGCGAGGCCGTGGACATGCGCCATCTGCTGGAAATGGCTGCCGTGGAACGCATAACCGCCAAGCCCACACTCGAGCTCGACAGCATCGAAGAGGCGCTGGAGCGTCTGCGGGCCGCCAAGGGAAGTGCGGCGGAATGGATCGCGGCCGATACCAACTTCCACGTCACGTTCATCCGTCTCGCCGAGAACCGCTTCTTGACCAGTGTGTTCGAGAGTGTCCACGATGCGGTGGTCGCGAGGGCCTACCAGAGCTGGATCGTCGCGAACGAACCACCACCCTGGCTGGCCGGCAAGGAGTTCGCGGCTCAGATCGCCCTGCATGAACCGATCGTCGCTGCCCTGCGCGCAAATGACGGCGCGCAATTGGTTGCGGCGTTGACGCGCCATCAGAAAGCTCTCGAAGCGCATATGCGTCTTCACGGCTGACTCGTCCCTCGCGCCGAGAACGGCTCGCGCATCTCGAAAGCCGGTCCCCATCCGGGGGCCGGCTTTTCCATGTCACTGACGGCCGGCTGAAAGCTTTGTCCCCGTTCTGGATTGATCTTCTTCAGACGGTTGACATCCGTGTGGCACCAGACACACAATAGCGGCTAAGCGGCTAGGTGGCTTAGCCAAATTGGAGGAAGCAATTGTCTACATGCACCATCCCCGCAGCGACGCCGGTGACCGGTGATCGTCAGTGGAGCGATGACGACATCCGACGTGCGGCGTGGCGCATCCGCCGGCGAGCACTCGACATGGTGGCGCGGGAGGGGTTCGGCTACCTGGGCCAAGCACTCTCGGCGGCCGAGCTTTTCGCGTCGCTGTATGTCGGCGCACTGACCCCCGATGACGAACTCGTTGTGTCACCTGGGCATTACGCGATCGCCCACTATGCCGCGGGAGTCGAGGTCGGACGTATCGACGAGGCCGAGCTGGCGACCTACGGCGTCGACGGTTCGAGGCTGGAGTCCATCGGAACCGAACGCACTCCGGGCCTATCGGTCACGTGTGGATCGCTCGGACAAGGGCTGTCGGTCGCCGCGGGGCTGGCGCTCGGCGCGAAGCTGCAGGACGCCTCGAAGTTCACCTACGCCGTGGTCAGCGACGGCGAGATGGAAGAGGGGCAGACCTGGGAAGCCGCGCTGTTCGCAGCGCACCACGGATTGTCCAAACTGATCGTCCTGCTCGACCGCAACGACAGCCAGGTCGACGGCCCGACGCACACGGTCACCACGCTCGAGCCGGTGACCGACAAGTGGGCGGCGTTCGGCTGGGACGTGCGCGCCGTCGACGGACATGACGTCGGACAACTTCGCGCCGCTGTGCGCGCGGCGCAAGAGACGTCGGCACCATCGGTCATCGTCGCCAAGACCTGGACGCTCTCGGGCCTCGACCACATCCTTCCCGACGAGGCCGACGGCCACTTCCTCAAGGTCTCACCCGATCAGATCGCGCAAGCACGCAAGCACCTGGTCGAGGCCGAGAAGGAGGCACGAAAAGTCGAGCCCGCTCCGTGGGGTGACCGTGAGGAGGCACGGGCATGAGGGTGGTGCAATCCCTTCGCGCTCCCTACGCCACCGTGCTGAAGCCCTATGGTTCGGCACTCGTGAATCTGGCGAGGCAGAAATCGAACATCGTCTGCCTCGGGGCCGACCTGACCCGTCAAACCGAGACCGATCTGTTCCGCGACCAACTCGGCGACCGATTCTTCAACGGCGCCATGAGCGAACAGAACCTCATGGGCGTGGCGGCCGGCCTTGCGCGGACCGGCCATCAGGTGTTCGTGAACACGTTCGGCGTGTTCGCGACGCGACGCCCCTACGAGCAGGTCGCGATGCAGATCGCCTATGCCAACCTCGACGTGAAGATCGTCGGGCTGATGCCGGGCCTGTCGACGCCGGGCGGACCCAGCCATCAGGCAACCGACGACATCGCCCTGATGCGCGCGCTGCCGAACATGACGGTGATCGACGTCGCGGACGCGCGTGAGATCCCGCAGGCCGTCACCGCGATCTCCGAGATCGCCGGCCCGGTGTACATGCGGCTCAAGCGCGGCGAGATACCGGTCCTGTTCGACGAGGACCATCGCCTGGACCTCGACAACGTGGTGGTGGTCGACGGTGAGGCCGACGAGCGCGAACCCGTCGACCTCACCATCTTTGCGACGGGCATGATGGTCGCGACCTCACTCGCCGCGGCGGACGCCCTTCGCGGCATCGGGATCTGCGTCAACGTTGTCAACGTCGCGTGCCTCAAGCCCCTCGACACGGCCGGTGTCCTTCGTGAGGCGCGCCGTTCGGCAGCGGTCGTCACGGCGGAAAACCACAGTGTGATCGGAGGACTCGGCAGCGCGGTCGCCGAGGTGATGGCCGAGGCGGGACTGGCGGTTCCGCTTCGCCGAGTCGGTATCCAGGACACCTTCGCGCGCGCGGCGAGTGCGCGCTATCTGTTCGAGCACTACGGCTTGAGCAGCCAGTACCTGGTGGACAACGCCGCCGCGCTGTGCGGGCGCGACGCGCCCTATCCGCAGGTTGTCGAAGTGCCTCAGGAGGTCGGCGCCTACTCGCCGGTCTGAGACGCCCTCGAACGTCGGAAGTCAAAACCGTTAGGAGAAGAATGTGAGTGCAACCGATACCAGCCTGCCCACGGGCTGGCGGCCGAGTGAACTGGGGGCCCACGCCGTGCCGGTGGGCTCGCCGGGGACCACCATGGCGGTCGACTGGGAGCGCCGGATCGACTTCGATCGCCTTCGCACCCAGCGGCTCACCCGAGCCCTCGACGCCCTCGAGCGCAGTGAGCTCGGGGCGCTGCTGCTCTTCGACATGAACAACATCCGCTACACGACGGCCACTCACATCGGAAACTGGGCCAGGGACAAGCTGTTCCGGATGGCGCTTCTGATCCGTGGTCAGGCACCGATCCTGTGGGACATCGGTTCGGCCGCGCGGCTGCACCAGATGCAGGCTCCGTGGCTGCCGCAGGAGAGCTGGCGGGCCGGGCTCTCGACGTGGCGCGGCGCGATCGACGACGAGGTCGGGGTGCAGACCGGAAACGCGAAGAAGGTCGCCGACCTCCTGCGCGAGCACGGCCTGGCCAACGATCCCGTCGGCGTCGACGTGGTTGAACTTCCCATGCTCAAAGCCCTTGAGGCCGAGGGTCTCACAATCGTCGACGGTCAGGGCCTCATGCTCGACGTCCGATCGATCAAGACCGTCGACGAGATCGCCCTGCTGGACCACGCCGCTGCGTGCGTCGACGCGGCCTACGAGGAGCTTTACAAGTTTCTCCGCGTGGGCGTCAAAGAGAACGAGACCGTCGCACTGGTCAACAAGGTCCTCTACGAACTGGGCAGCGAAGAGGTCGAGGCCGTCAACGCCATCAGCGGCGAGCGGTGCAGCCCACACCCACATGTGTTCAGCGACCGCATGATCCGCCCGATGGACACCGCGTACTTCGACATCGTCCACTCGTACATGGGTTACCGGACGTGCTACTACCGCACGCTGAATGTCGCAGGGGCGACACGTGCCCAGCGTGATGCGTACAAGCGTGCGCGCGAATACATCGACCTGGCCATCAGCGAGGTGAAACCGGGTGTGCTTACCTCCGACATCGTCAAGCACTTCCCGGCCGCACAGGAATTCGGCTTCGCCAGCGAGGAAGAGGCGTTCGGGCTGCAGTACTGCCACGGCGTCGGACTCTCGGTCTGGGAGAAGCCGCTGATGAGCCGCTACCACTCCTTCGACCATCCGGTCGAGATCAAGGAGGGAATGGTGTTCGCGCTCGAAACCTACTGGCCGACTGCAGACGGGTCCTCGGCGGCGCGCATCGAGGAGGAGGTCGAAGTGACCGCAACCGGAGCCAGGGTGATCACCCGTTTCCCGGCTGACGAGCTTCTCGTGGCCGGCACCAGGTACTGGAACGGCTTCGATTTCCCCGAGATCAAGGCGCCGATCGGGAGGGGTGTCGCCTCCGGGGTGGCCGCGACCAACGGGGCGGGCGCGAGCTGATGTCGTGACGGAACACCTGGAAATGTCGGACACACGAACGATGTGCATGCGCGCTCTGGCGGTTGCCTGTGCGCTCACCGGCCTGCTGGTGATCTCGTCGACGGCCTGTTCTGGTGGACGTGCTGTCGTCGCGGACAGCGTCGGTGCCGAATCGGTCCTGCGCGACGTGGATTTCGTGCAGGGACCGATGATCATGGTGCGTCCATCATGGCTGCGGTAACGCGTGACGCGGACGTGCAGCGGGTCGGATTCCTCGGTCTGGGGAACATGGGTCGTCCTATGGCGAGACGGCTGGTGGCGTCGGGAACTCCGCTCACGGTCTACAACCGGACGGCGGCCAAGTGCGCGGAATTCGCCGATCTAGGTTGCGAAGTCGCCGAGTCAGTGGCCCGGATGGGCCACTGCTCGGTGCTTCTCACCATGCTCGGAACCGACGATGACGTGGCGCAGGTGTACCTCGGCGATGACGGGCTCGTGGCCAACGCCCGTGCGGGTGCGGTGCTCGTCGACTGCTCGACCATCTCGCCCGACATGTCGGCGCGCGTGCGGGCGCGGTGTGACCGAGCGGGCGTGCACTTCTTGGCGGCGCCCGTCGCGGGAGGCCCGCCGGTCATCGAAAGTGGTGGCCTCGCAATGGCAGTCAGCGGTGACCGACAGGCCTTCGAACATGCCGCAGACGTTCTTCGCGTCGTCGCGCCCAATCTCATCTACGTGGGCCCGGGCGATACCAGTCGCCTGGTGAAGATCTGCCACAACCTCCTGGTCGCCGCGACTTTGGAAGTGCTGGGGGAGTTGTGTGTCCTCGCTGAATCCCATGGGGCGAGTCGTCAGGCTCTGCTGTCCTTCCTGCGCAGCACGGCGATCAGCAGCCGCTTCATCGAGTACAAGGCGCCACTGCTGGAATCCCTCGATTTCACACCGGCGTTCGCCAGCAGTCTCATGCAGAAGGATCTCGAGCTGGGCCTCGGACTGGCGGAGCAGACCGACGTGACGATGCCGGTGACCGCCCAGGTGCATGCGATGTACCGGGCAGCCAACGAGTCCGGGCTCGCCGAACTCGATGCCGCGTCGGTGTACCTGCACCTCGCCGGTTCTAACCCGCCTGCGCGAGCAGGTGGTTGCGACGACCGATCCGGTCGAAACGGCAGGTCCGCTCGGCCAGTCGGCGCTCCGGATCCTCCCCGGTGAGTTCCCACAACTCCGCGTGAATGGCCGCACCCATACGGCGGCTGAACGTCTCGGGCTCGTTCGCGGCGTCGGGATGTTCGGCGATGATGCGGTCGACGAGCCCATGTTCGAACAGATCCGTCGAGCGCACGCCCTGCTGTTCGGCCATCTGCGCGGCATGAGCGGTGTCGCGGTGCAGGATCGCGCTGGCGCCCTCGGGCGGAAGAGGGGACAGCCAACCGTGCTGGGCCGCCAGGACGCGGTCGGCCGGCACCAGGGCCAGCGCGCCACCACCAGTGCCCTGACCGAGCAGCACCGACACCGTCGGCACCGGCAGGGAGACCATCTCGGCGATACACCGCGCGATCTCCCCGGCCAGGCCGCCCTCCTCGGCCTCTTTCGACAGTGCCGCCCCGGCGGTGTCGATCACGGTCACCAGGGGCAGGTCGAGGTCGGCGGCCAGGCGCATGCCGCGGCGCGCCTGTCGCAGCGCCCCGGGCCCGAGCGGAGTCTGCGGCGTCTGCCCGCGACGGTCCTGGCCGAGCACCACGCACGGCAGATGTCCGAACCGGGCCAGCGCGAGGAGCAGGCCGGGATCGGTTTCACCCTGCCCGGTTCCGCTGAGCGCGAGGACGTCACCGGCGGCGTGGTGCAGGAGGTCCCGCACACCGGGGCGATCCTCGCGACGCGACGCGCACACCGACTGCCACGCAGGGACGTCGACGCCCGCCGAAACATTCGCGGTGACGGGTGCGGGTGTGGTGCGTCGCGCACGCAGCATGACGCTCAGGGCCCGGTCGACCACCTCGGGCAACCGGTCGAGCGGCAGCACCCCGTCGATCAGCCCGCAGGCCTCGAGGTTCTCCGCGGTCTGCACGCCCTCGGGGAACGGCGCGTCGTAGAGCGCCTGGTACACGCGCGGGCCGAGAAAGCCGATCATCGCACCCGGTTCGGCAAAGGTGATGTGCCCCAGAGATCCCCAGGACGCGAACACACCTCCCGTGGTGGGGTGGCGCAGGTAGACCAGGTAGGGCAGGTGCGCAGCCTTGTGGTCGACGACAGCGGCGGTGATCTTGACCATCTGCAGGAAGGCGGCGGCACCCTCCTGCATGCGGGTGCCACCCGAGGTGGGCAGGGCGAGCAGAGGTAGCCTCTCGGCGGTTGCGCGGCGGATCGCGGAGGTGAGCCGATCGCCCGCCGCGATGCCG
>Ga0180220_1000636_pt1 | contig 34576 bp, 32 predicted proteins | sample eDN5th37CBELigBY_FD_151335 | JGI IMG/M metagenome (GOLD analysis project Ga0180220, IMG submission 151335) | Enriched backyard soil microbial communities from Emeryville, California, USA - eDNA 5th pass 37_C BE-Lig BY (version 2) (version 2) | ecosystem: Environmental > Terrestrial > Soil >... | reverse complement strand
TCTTTGGCGGAGCGGACGGGACTCGAACCCGCGACCCCCGGCGTGACAGGCCGGTATTCTAACCAACTGAACTACCGCTCCGCAGCGGTGTATTACTAATGCCAGTAAAGCTGGCGTCCCCTAGGGGATTCGAACCCCTGTACCCACCGTGAAAGGGTGGTGTCCTAGGCCTCTAGACGAAGGGGACAGGACTAAAACAAGCCGCGCATTGTAGCATAACCCAACACGCTGATTGATACTGCTGCCTTGCGGCGACTTCGTTAGACTGGTGGAGGTAAGCGGGATCGAACCGCTGACCTCTTGCATGCCATGCAAGCGCTCTCCCAGCTGAGCTATACCCCCGTTGTTTGGTTGTCTAGCGAAGAAGCGAGATTATGCACTATATTTTTTTTGTGTGCAAGTTAAGGCCCTTTCAGTCGATGTGCTTTCAACGCCTATTTTTATCCTAGGCATTCCGCCGCCGTCCGTTAAACACGCCTGCGGCCAGCAGTAACAACGACCATGCAAGTACGGGCGTGTTGCTCCAGCGTACGTAAGGCGTCATGCCGGTCATCCCTTGTACCTCGACGTCCAGCACGCCTTTGCTCATGGGCTGCAATACGGCGCGCACGGCGCCGTTGGGATCGATGGCGGCGGTCATGCCGGTGTTGGTGGCGCGTATCATGGGCCGGGCCGTTTCCAGCGCGCGCATGCGCGAGATCTGCAGATGCTGGCGCAGCGCCCAGGAATCGCCGAACCAGCCTAGGTTGCTGAGGTTCAGCAGGATGGTGGCGCCGGGCCCCCATTGTTCGCTGTCGCGCACGGATTGAATGATTTCTTCGCCGAACACATCCTCATAGCATATGTCGGGTGCAATGACTTGGCCGCGGTGGCGGAAGAGTTCCTGGCGTTGGGGGCCGCGATCGAAGTCGCCCAGGGGGATGCGCATCTGATCCACGAACCAGCGGAAGCCGGCGGGCACGAATTCGCCGAAGGGCACCAGGTGGTGCTTGTCGTAGCGCCCGTCCGGGCGGCCCGACAGCAGCGCGCCCAGGGGAGTGGCGGCGTCGAAGGTAATGGCGCTATTGGTGTAGCGGTCCCTGCCTTCATGGCGATCATGCAATGGGGCGCCCATGATGATGCGGGCGTCGCGCTGCGCGGCGATGTCCAGCCATTGCCGCCAGACCGGCGGCGCGATGTTGTCCTGAAACAGCGGCATGACGGTTTCGGGCAGCACGATCAGATGGGGCGCGCCGTCCGGTTCTTTGGGGGGCAGGGCGGCCAGCTCCATATAAGAGGCGATGCCTTGCTGTATGAGCCGGGGATCGAATTTTTCCGATTGGGGCACATTGCCCTGCGCCAGGCGGATGATCAGGGGCTCGCCCTGGGGCTGGCTCCATGCCACATGGCCCAGGGCGATGCCCGCCAGGCCCGCGACGATGGCCAGGCCCACGCCGGCGGCGGCCTTGGCATCGTTCTCGGTGTCTTTGGCATGGGCCAGCAGCGCGATGGCGCCGGCTGCGAATGCCGCCAGCCAGGCCAGGCCGTATACGCCGATGACGGGCGCCCAGCCAGCCAATACGCCTTCGACATGCGCATAGCCTATGTTGAGCCAGGGGAAGCCGGTGAAGAGCGTGCCGCGCAGCCATTCCAGCATGGTCCAGCTGGACGCCCATATCGCCGCCGCGGCCAGTTGCTGCTGATAGCGCACGGGTCCGCTGCCCGCGGGTCCGATCAGGAAGCGCGCGGCGCCGGCGGCGATGGCCGTGAAGATGGACAGCGCGGCGGCCAGCAGCAGCACCGCCGTCACGGCCAGCCACAGCGCCATCCCGCCGTAGTAATGCATGCTGATATACAGCCAGTACAGCCCGACGGCGAAATTGCCGAAGCCGAACAAAAAGCCGGCGATTGCCGCGCTTCGCAGCGTCGGCGCCCTGAATACGGAAAAAGCCAAGACCGCCAGGATGAATACCTGGACGAAAGGCAGGGACCACGGGGGCAGGGGGCCGGGCGCAAACGACAGGGAATGCGCGGCGCCCAGCAGCGCCAGCCCGGCGTACCGGAGGTCGAAACCGCTGGAGGGGTTCAAGAGCTTTGCTCGCCGGTTTTGGGCGGCGCCGGCGGTTCGGGGTTCTCGTGCTGGATGTGCAGCCACAAGGCCCGCTTGGCGTCCGCGCCCACCACCGTGATGTTCAGCCCCTGGTGGCTGATGCTGTCGCCGCGCCGCGGGATGCGGCCCAGTTCGGCCGCCAGCCAGCCGCCCAGCGTGTCGTAGTCGTCGTCCGGCAGGCTGGTGTTGAAGCAGCGGTTGAACACCTCGATTTCGGTGATACCCATGGCGCGCCAGCTGTTCGTGCCCGTCTGGAATATGGTCTTCTCGGCGTCCTCGTCGTATTCGTCTTCGATTTCGCCCACGATTTGCTCGAGCACGTCCTCCATGGAAACCAGCCCCGAGATGCCGCCATGTTCGTCGACGACGATGGCCAGATGGTTGCGGCTGCTGCGGAATTCATGCAGCAGCACGTTCAGGCGCTTGGTTTCGGGAATGAAGACGGCGGGCCGGACCAGCGGACGCAGGTCGATGGCCGGGTTGGCGATGGACAGCAGCAAATCTTTCGCCAGCAGGATGCCGACGATGTTGTCGCGGTCGCCTTCATAGACGGGAAAGCGGGAATGGCCTGTCTCGATGATTTCCGGCAGCACCTCGGCCAGAGGCTTGCTGATGTCCAGCATGTCCATTTTGGAGCGCGGCACCATGATGTCGGCGACTGTCTGGTTGGAGACTTCCAGTGCGCCCGAAATCATGGCGTAAGATTCGCCGTCCAGTACCTGGCGGTCGTGCGCGGCTTCCAGCACAGCCTTGATGTCCTCGCGGTCTTCAGGTTCGGAAGGCCGCATGAATGCCGTCAACCGTTCAAGCAATGATTTGGATGAGGGTCTGGCCGGGCGGGGCTCGGAATCGGGAGAGCTAGGTTCTGACATTGTCCAATGGACTGAATACAAGGACTTTTAGCATAACCGAAATCGATGGCGGTCGCGCGCAAGGCATCAGGCCTGGTAGGGGTTGGCCACGCCCATCCTGCCGAGTATGTCGATTTCCAGGGCCTCCATGGCCAGGGCGTCTTCGTCGTCGATATGGTCGTAGCCCAGGGCATGGAGCACCCCATGCACCACCAGGTGCGCCGCATGCGCCAGTATGTGCTTGCCTTGTTCGGCGGCCTCGTTGCGCAGCACCGGCAGGCAAAGGACGATATCGCCGCTGGCGCAGCCTTCGGCATCCATGCCGTATTCGAAGGTCAGCACGTTGGTCGCATAATCCTTGCCGCGGAATTCGCGGTTCAAGCGCCGGCCTTCGCCGGCCTCCACCAGGCGGATGGTCAGCGCCACCGAGCGCAGGGCCGGAAGGCCGCCGTCCTGCCGGGTCCGGGCGATGCCCGCGACTGCCTGCATGGCCCAGCGCCGCAGGCGCCAGCGCGGCAGTTCGGGCGCCGGCGCGGCATACTGCACGGCCAGGGACAGATCAGGCGACATGATCGCCGGCTTTTTCATAGGCATCGACGATGCGCGCGACCAGGGGATGGCGGACGACATCGCGGCTGGTGAAGCGCGTGGTGGCGATGCCCTGCACCGAAGACAGGACATCGACCGCATGGATCAGGCCGCTGGCCTGGCCGCGCTGCAAATCCACCTGCGACGGGTCGCCGTTGATAACCGCCTTGCTGCCGAAGCCGATGCGAGTCAGGAACATTTTCATCTGCTCCGGCGTGGTGTTTTGCGCCTCGTCGAGAATCACGAAAGCATGGTTCAGCGTGCGTCCGCGCATATAGGCCAGCGGGGCGATCTCTATGGTCTGCTTCTCGAAAAGGCGCTGAACGCGCTCTATGCCCATGAGGTCGTACAGCGCGTCGTACAGCGGGCGCAGATAGGGGTCGACCTTCTGCACCAGGTCGCCCGGCAGGAAACCCAGGCGCTCGCCGGCCTCTACCGCGGGGCGGGTCAATACCAGGCGCTGCACCGCTTCGCGTTCCAGCGCGTCAATGGCGCAGGCCACCGCCAGCCAGGTCTTGCCCGTGCCCGCGGGGCCTATGCCGAAGGTGATGTCGTGCTTCAGGATATTGTTGATGTATTCCCGCTGGCGGGGCGTGCGCGGCCGCAGATCGGAGCGCCGGGTGCGCAGGCTCAGGCCCATGCTCAAGTCATCGACCGGCGGCAGCTCCGGCAATTCGGGCGTTGCGGCGGGCTCGCGGCCAGGCTGGTCCGCCGCCTGCGGTTGCCCCGCGCCCAGTTCCACCATGCCTAGCTGGATATCGTCGACGGACAAGGCTTTGTGAACGGCGCGCCGATGAAAGAGATCCAGAGCCTTGGCCGCCGCCTTGGCCTGTTCGCCGCTGATGGTGACTCGATCGCCGCGCCGGCTGAGCGTTACGCCCCATCCATCGGCTATCTGGCGCAGGTTTTCATCCAGCGGGCCGCAAAGATTGGCCAAGTGGGTGTTGTCGCCATCCAGCACGACTTCGACAAGGGCCTTGCCGCGTGAGCCGCGGCTCATGTACGGCCTCCGGGCGAGGATACGCTGGTGACGATTTCGCCCTTCAGGGAATTGGTCAGCGTCTGGGTGATGCGTATGTCCACCATCTGGCCGATCAGGCGCGGCTGGCCGGCGAAGTTGACCATGCGGTTGTTTTCCGTGCGGCCGGAGAGCTCGCCGGGGTCGCGGCGCGAGGGCTTTTCGACCAGCACGCGCTGTACGCTGCCGACCATGGAAAGGCTGATGGCCGCGGCTTGTTCGTTGATGAGCGCCTGCAGCCGGTGCAGGCGTTCCAGCTTGACCTCCTTGCCAGTGTCGTCCTGCAGGTCGGCCGCGGGGGTGCCCGGCCGGCGCGAGTAGACGAAGGAATAGGATTGATCGAAACCCACGTCGCGTATCAGGGACAGGGTTTTCTGGAAATCCGCTTCGGTCTCGCCGGGAAAGCCGACGATAAAGTCGGACGACAGCGTCAGCCCCGGCCGCGCGGCGCGCAGGCGGCGGACGATGGACTTGAATTCCAGCGTGGTGTAGCCGCGCTTCATGGCGGCCAGTATGGCGTCGCTGCCAGCCTGGACGGGCAGATGCAGAAAGGGCACGAGCTTGGGCAGGGCGCCATGCGCTTCGATCAGGCGCGTGGTCATTTCCTTGGGATGCGAGGTGGTGTAGCGTATGCGCTCGATGCCCGGGATATCGTGCACGTATTCAAGCAGCATGGCGAAATCGGCGATTTCCGGCCCCGCGCCCGTGGCGCCGCGATAGGCGTTGACGTTCTGGCCCAGCAAGGTGACTTCTTTCACTCCCTGGTCCGCCAGGTCGGCGATTTCCGTCAGCACATCGTCGAAGGGGCGGGACATTTCCGGCCCGCGGGTATACGGCACCACACAGAAGCTGCAATATTTGCTGCAGCCTTCCATGATGGATACGAAGGCTGTGGGGCCGTCCACCCTGGCCGGCGGCAGCGCGTCGAACTTCTCGATTTCGGGGAAGCTGATGTCCACTTGCGGGCGCCCAGAGCTGCGGCGCCTGGCGATGAGTTCCGGCAGCCGGTGCAGGGTCTGCGGCCCGAAGACCACATCCACATAAGAGGCGCGCTTGACGATCGCCTCGCCTTCCTGGCTGGCGACGCAGCCGCCCACGCCGATGATCAAGTCGGGCTTGCTGTGCTTCAGGTGCTGCACGCGGCCGAGATCGGAGAACACTTTTTCCTGGGCTTTCTCGCGCACCGAGCATGTGTTGAAGAGGATGATATCGGCCTCTTCAGGATCCTGGGTCAGCACCACGCCCTGGTCTTCGTGCAATACATCCGCCATTTTGTCCGAGTCGTACTCGTTCATCTGACAGCCGAAAGTGCGGATGAATAGTTTGCGGGGCGTTTCCGTGGACGAGGAAGGAGAGGCGGCCGGCGTTCCGGCGGCCGGCGCTCCGGCAGCCGGCGCGGCGCTGGCGCCCGCTCGTTTGATGGCGGTTTCTTGCATGGCGATTGCCGGGGCGGGTTTATATCCCGGGGGCGGAATGAAAAACCACTATTGTACTGTCATACCACGCGAGTTTGAATATCTCGCTTTTTTGTATGATTTGTTTTGATTTTTAAAATTCTTAATGCCCAAAAAGTTAATCTGCATCAATTTTGTCTATATAATCCTTGGACCCCCGTACGAGATGAAGGTCTTTGCGCCGTCCGCGGCGCCATAACAAGGAGGAAACATGGAACAACTCGACAATTCCGGGCGCCGCCGCATGCTGGCGTCGACGGGCGGCATCGTCGCCCTGGCTGGGCTGGGACACGTGGCTCGCGCCCATGCGGCCAGCGCTCCGGCTGCGGCAGCCCCGGCGGCCGCCGGTGCGCCGGCCGCCAAGCCACTGCCCGCCTATGCCGCCTGGAAAGACGCCGACAGTCTCATCGTCCATAGCGCCAATACGATAGAAACCAAGCGCACGGCATTCGGGTCCGGCGTCATCACGCCGACCAATCGCCTGTTCGTGCGCAACAATATTTCCCCGCCATCGGAGAATATCGTCAAGGATCCGGATAGCTGGAAGCTGGAAGTCAGCGGCGTGGGCAAGCCGCGCAGCTTCACCGTCGCCGAACTGAAGACGTTGGGCCTGGCGGCCGTGCCCATGGTGCTGCAGTGCTCCGGCAATGGCCGCGCCTGGTTCCCCAGCAAGCCCAGCGGCACGCAATGGACGGTCGGCGCGGCCGGCTGCGTCATCTTCACCGGCGTGCCGGTGAAGGCGGTCCTGGACGCGGTGGGCGGCATGGCCGATGGGATGGTCTACATGACCGGCACCGGCGGCGAGGAAATCCCCGCGGGCATAGATGCGAAGGACGTCATGGTCGAGCGTTCCGTGCCGGTTTCCGCGGTCAAGGACGCGATTCTGGCCTGGGAAATCAACGGCCAGCCCCTGCCACTGGCGCATGGCGGTCCCCTGCGCCTCGTCATACCGGGCTATACCGGCGTCAACTCCGTCAAGTACATCAAGCATCTCGCCTTCACCAAGGAACAGTCGCCGGCGAAAATCCAGCAGACCGGCTACCGTTTTGCGCCGGTGGGCGGCAAGGGCGACCCCACCCAGGCCTCCATCTGGGAAATGCCGCCCAAGTCCTGGATCAACTACCCGTCCGACCCCGGCAAAACGGTCAAGGCCGGCCAGGTGCAGATCAGCGGTGTGGCCATGGGCGGCATGTCCGCCGCCACGTCCATCGAAGTATCGGTGAATGGCGGCAAGGACTGGCAAAAGGCGCAGTTCGTCGGCCCCGACCTGGGTCCCTATGCCTGGCGCGAATTCGTCCTGTCCGCAAAACTGGAGCCCGGCACCCACCAACTGGCCAGCCGCTGCACCAACGCAGACGGCAAATCCCAGCCCGAAGAGCGCCTGGAAAACAACCGCGGCTATATCAACAATAGCTGGCGCGATCATATGGTTGAAATCAAGGTCGCTTGAACGGCGGGGCCGCATCTGCGAGACGGCCCCGGCGCCGCCGGGCCGTCTCGCTTGCATCGAACTTCAATGCCCCTAAGCGGGGCATCATTATTTCCAGAGGAAGTGAAAATGAAATATCTCCCGTTATCCAGCATGGCCGGTTTGCTGCTGCTGAGCCTGGCCGGCGCCGCCTGGGCCTCGGAGCCGGATGCGGCGACGCTGGAAAAGGGCAAGACGCTGTTCACGACCGGCGCGGTGCCGGCCTGTGCCTTGTGCCATACGCTGCAGGACGCGGGCTCGACCGGCGCCATTGGGCCCGACCTGGACGAACTCAAGCCCGACCTGGAAAGGGTAAAGAAAGTGCTGGTGGACGGCGCGGGCAGCATGCCATCGTTCGCCAACACGCTGGACGAAGCATCGCGCGAAGCCGTCGCCGCCTACGTGGTGCACGCCACGGGCGGGGGGAAGTAACAGCAGCAAGCTGCGGCGGGGCGCGAACGCCGCATGCCGCATATCGCCGGCCGCATGCCGCCCGCCGTAAGCTGCGCATACGGAATGCGGCTGCGAACGCAGCGCATGCCGCGCCGGCCTACCCCGCTAGGGCTGCAATACGCCTGCAGCGCTGATGTTGCCCAGCCAGTCCAGAAAAAGCCCTACGGCCGGGTTCTCTTCGTGCCGCAAAGAGGCCAGCGCAAAATAGCCCGTGTCGCGTTCCAGCACGGTCGTGAACGGCCAATAGAATTTCCCCTTCAATTGATCGTGCTTCAAATATTCTTCCTGTGTTATGCCGATGCCCATCCCGCTATCGGCGGCCTCGAAGACCAGCGCCAAATCGTCGAAGTCCAGGGTCTTGGCGTCCTGATCCATCCGCACGCCGGCCTTCTCCAGCCAATCGCGCCAGTCGTCAGCACGGCGTGAATGCCGCAGGAGCACATAGTTCTGCAGGTCATCGGGTTTTTTCAGTTCTTTTCTGAAGGAGCTTGCCGCGAAGGGGCGGATTCTGTCTTTGAAAACCGGCTGTATCGCAAAGCCGGGCCAATGCCCCCGGCCGTAACGTATCCAGACGTCGATGCGGTCCCGTTCCAGATCCACGACCTCGTAGCCCGTACTCAACTGGACATGCACCTGCGGATATTCGAGCTGGAAGGTGGCCAGCCGAGGCATCAGCCACTTGACCATGAAGGTCGTATAGGACCGTACGGATAAATGCAGTTCTTTCGACGAGGACTTCAGGTTCTTGGTGGCGCGGGAAATCTCTTCGAAGGCCCGGCTCAGGCTGATCGCATATGTCCGGCCCGCCGGCGTCAATTCCAGGGACGACGGCCGCCTATGGAAGAGCGCCACTTCGAGATAGTCTTCCAGGGTTTTCACGTGGCGGCTGATGGCGGTCGGCGTCACGTGCAGCTCTTCAGCCGCTTTGCTGATGCTGCCGGTTCTTGCCGAAGCTTCGAATGCGCGCAAGGGATTCAAGGGGGGAATCGACTTCATGATGACATCGTCCAGTGGGGCTGCTTATTGTGCCGTATCATGCCCCTTCCCGCTGGGCGGCAAGGCGGGGCGATGAACGAAAATATTAGGGTAGGCTATATAAATCGTCGATAGATTAGCGCCACTGTAATGGATATTCTGCAAACTCCTACACAGAGACGCTTTTACGATGAATTTCCAAATCACCGACGATCAACGGAATATGATCCATGCAGTGCGCGAACTGGCCCAGAAGGAATTCAAGGGGCGTGCGCTGCAATATATGGACGGTACTTTTCCCTGGGAAAACATGAGGCAGTTGGCCGACCTCGGCGTATTGGGCATGACGGTCCCCGAGGAATACGGCGGCTTGGGCCTGCCGGTGCTGGATACCGCTCTCATCCTCGAAGAAATCGCGAAGGTCTGCTATGTGACCGCCATGGCGGTGCTGGGCGAGGCGGGCGTGCAGACGCGCGTGATAGCGGCCTACGCGCCCGAGTCCATGAAGGAACGCATTCTGCCCAAAGTGTGCACCGGCGAATGCATACTGGCCATATGCATGACCGAACCGCATGCCGGCACCGATGTCGCCAACTACAAAACCAACACAGTGGAGAAGGACGGCAGGCTGGTGCTGAACGGCACCAAGACGCTGATCAGCCGCGCGCCGGAGGCCGGCGTCTTCGTGGTGTTCACCCGCATCAACGGCACGCCGGGGCGCGACGGCATAGGCTGCGTCCTGGTCGAGCAAGGCACTCCAGGGCTGGAAGTGACCGGCACCTACCACACGATGGGCGGGGAAAATCTGCACGAGGTGCAGTTCAATGATTGCGAGCTTCCCCAGGAAAATCTTGTGATCCGGCAAGACGGCTTCAAAAAGCTGCTGACGGCATTCAATACCCAGCGCTGCCTCAACCCCAGCATTTCGCTCGGCCTGGCCGAAGGGGCTTACGAAGAGGCTGTCGGCTATGTGAAAGAGCGCGGCCTGTTTGGCGGCAAGGTGGCCGACCTGCAAGGCATACGCTGGAAAATCGCGGACATGTACAAGGACATCGAGGCGGGGCGCGGCCTGCTGTACCGCGCCTGCGCCACGGCCGATCCCTTCCCCGATCCTTTCTTCGCAGCCGTGTCCAAAGTATTCAACAACGAAATGGCCATACGCGTGACCAGCGAAGCCTTGCAATTGCATGGCGGCTATGGGTTCACCGACGAATATGCGGTGTCCCGCCTGTACCGGGGCGCCCGCTACGGCACCTTGGGCGGCGGCGCCTCGGAAACGCTGCGGGATCTGGTCGGCAGGCGCCTGGTGTCGGGGGACGATGAGGCAGACGGCGTGTTGGGCATGGGGTACTTCTGATCACCCCGCTACAGAGGCATTATCTATGACAGCAACCGTTCAACCCTATATCGACGGCCGGTTTCGGGCGGACGCCGCCGGTTTCGCCACCGTGGACCCATACAGCGGGCAAGTCTATGCTGAAGTCGTGGACAGCGACGCGGCCCTGGTCGATGCGGCCGTCGCGGCCGCGCATGCCCGCCGCAAGCAGGCTGCGGGTACGCCCGGTTTCGAGCGCGCCGCGCTGCTGCGCCGTATGGCGGCGTCCATACGCGGCCATGCCGGGGACATTGCCGCCGTCATGACTGCGGAGACCGGCAAGCCGGTATCGGACTCGCTGAAGGAAGTCGAACGCAGCGCGGGCACGCTGGAACTGTCCGCGGAAGAAGCCATACGCATAGCGGGCGAACAGATTCCGCTGGAGTCGTCGGCGAACGGCGCGCACAAAATAGGCCTGACCCTGCGGGTGCCGGTGGGCGTGGTCGCGGCCATCACGCCTTTCAATGCGCCCCTCAATCTTTGCTCGCACAAGATAGGGCCCGCGCTGGCTGCCGGCAATACGGTGGTGCTCAAGCCGGCGCCGCAGGCCTCGGCCACGGTGCATCGATACGTGCAGGCGCTTGCCGCGGCGGATATTCCGCCGGGCTGGCTGAATGTGATCTACGGCTTTTCCGCGGGCGAGACCCTGGTCGACGACCTTCGCGTCAGTTTCATTTCGTTCACGGGCTCTACAGCGGTGGGCGAGCGGATCAAGCGGAACGCGGGCATGCGCCGCGTGGCCCTGGAGCTTGGCGGCAACGGCAACACCATAGTCTGCCGGGATGCCGATGTGGCGGAAGCAGCCCGGCAATGCGCCCGCAACGCCATGCGGCTGGCGGGGCAGAGCTGCATTTCCGTACAGAACGTCTGGGTGCACGAAGCCTGCGTGCAGGATTTCAAATCCACCTTGGTCGGCGAAGTGCGGGCCTTGCGCCTGGGCGATCCCGGAGATCCGGCGACGATAGTGGGGCCCGTGATTTCCGCCGATGCGGCGGAGCGCATCGAAGGCCTGGTCGCCGCGGCGCGCCAGGCAGGCGCGGCCGTGCTGGCCGGGGGCGCGCGGCAAGGCGCTTTGTTCACGCCCACCGTGTTGATGGGCACCCCTGTGGACTGCGCAGCCGTCACGGGCGAAATTTTCGGCCCGGTGGTCAACATTCTTCCTTTCTCTTCCCTGGATAGCGTGGTCGAGCAGATCAATGAAGGGCCGTTCGGCTTGCAGGCGGGGGTCTTCACCGAATCGATGAGAACGGCCATTTCCCTGGTGCGCAATCTGGAAATGGGCGGGGTGATCGTGAACGGCACTTCTACCTGGCGTTCCGACCAGGCGCCTTATGGCGGCATCAAGTCCAGCGGCGTGGGCCGCGAAGGGCCGAAATACGCCATCCGCGACATGACCGAGGAAAAATTCGTCCTTTTCAATGTTTGAGAAGCTTTGAGAGGCGCCGCGCGCGCCCGATATATTTCATAGACAGGAGATCGCGTTGCTGTTGATCGAGTCGGATGGTAAGGAGTTATTCAAAGCGCACGGCATCCCGGTGGCGCCTTCCTTCCTGATGGAGAGCGCCGAGGACGAATGCGGGCCGCTGAGCGGCGCTGGAGCCGGCCAGTGGGTCGTGAAGGCCCAGGTGCCGGTGGGAGGGCGCGGAAAGGCGGGCGGCATCGTGCGCGCGTCCAGTGAGCGGGAAGTGCGCGCGGCGGTGCGGGCCATGCTGGGCGGCAGGCTCAAGGGCCACGAGATCAAGGCCTGCCTCGTCGAACAAGCCGTAAGCGGCCAGGAGCATTATCTGGCGGTGGTGGTCGATCCGGGCAGGGGCGGCATCCGCTTGATGTATTCCCGCGAAGGCGGCGTGGACATCGAGTCGGTCGCCAAGGAAGAAGGCAAGGTGTTCCAGGAGGCCATGGCTCTGGATCGCGGCTTGTTCGACCAGGCGCTGGAAAAACTATCCGCATGGATAGAAGATGAAAACGCGGAGCCCATCGTCGCGTGCGCCCGGAAGCTGGGGGCGATGTTCTTCGAACTGGGCCTACTGGTGGCGGAGATCAACCCCTTGTTCGTCGATGCCGGCGGCCGGGTTCTGGCGGGCGACGCAAAAGTGGTCATCGACCTCAACGCCATGGAAAGAACTCCCGGCTTGATGGACATGCTGCGTGAGCACCAGGCCTGGTACCCGGACGCCTGGCGGAAGATACAAGAGGATTTCGACTTCATCGAGATCGATGCGCAAGGCAGCATCGGCCTGATCACCACCGGAGCCGGCTTGTCGATGATGCTGCTGGATGAGCTGATTGCGCGCGGGGCGCGGCCATTCAATTTCGCCGACGTCCGCACGGGACAGATGCGCGGCGATCCCGCGCGGCTGCTGACGATGTTCGGGTGGCTGAAAAAGGCGAGCGGGCTGCGCGTCGTCCTGATCAATGTGTTCGCGGGCATCACCGACCTGGAAGAGTTCGCCCTGACGCTGGCCAAGGCGCTGGATCGGTCGCCGGACTGGAACTTGCCCATCGTCGCGCGCCTGATCGGCAATAACGAGGAGCGCGCCTGCGCCGTTCTGCAAGGGCGTGCCGGCCGGATATGGATAGAACCCGATCTGGAGAAAGCCATGGACCTGGCCGTTGAACTGGGGAGGGCCGCCTGATGCTGCATACGCTGGATCAGCATACGCCGGTATTGATTCAAGGAATCACGGGGCGGATGGGCCGCTTCCATACCGGCCTGATGCGCAAATATGGCACCAACATCGTCGCCGGCGTGTCGTACCGGGGCACGGACACCGAACAGGACGGCATCCCCGTGTATGCCTCCTGCGGCGACGCGCTGCGGGATCATCGCATCGTGGCGTCGGTGGCGATGGTGCCGCCGCTGAAAGTATTGCCGGCGGTGCAAGAAGCAGTGGAGGCGGGCATACGGCTGATCGTCACCATCGCCGAAGGCATTCCTGTGCACGACGCGCTGAAGATATCGCGCATCGTCAAGGAAGCCGGCGCCATCTGGATCGGCCCGTCGACGCCGGGGCTGGTGCTGCCCGGAAAGATCAAGCTGGGTTTCCTGCCCGATGTGGCCATCGCTCCGGGACCGCTGGCGGTCATGTCCAAAAGCGGAACGCTGTCTTACGAGGTGTGCTACAGGCTGCGCATGGCCGGAGTGGGGCAAAGCGCCTGGGTGGGGGTGGGCGGCGATCCGGTCAAGGGGACGCGGTTCGCCGACCTGGCCCAGCCCCTGGCGGCCATGCCGGGGACCAGGGGCCTGCTGCTGATAGGAGAAGTCGGCGGCGATGAAGAAGAGGCCTTTGCCGAGCGCCTGTCAGCGGCGGGGCTGGACATTCCGGTATTCGCCTTGATCGCGGGCAGGGAAGCCAAGGAAGGCGTCAGCATGGGCCATGCGGGAGCGCTCGTCATGGGCGATACGGGCTCCATGGCGTCCAAGACCCGGGCCCTGGAGGCGGCCGGTGTGCATGTGTATCGCTCTATCGGCGATCTGACAAAAAGCCTTCCGGGGCTGCTGCGCGTAGAAGCCGCGCCGCGGGGCGGACTGTCGTCAACGGAATCATGAAACAGAGGTTGTGATGAAAGAATTGACTGGTGGGGAAATCATAGTCGAGCAATTGATCGACCGGAAAGTGCCTTATTTTTTTGGCCTGTGCGGGCATGGCATCGTCGGCTTCATGGATGCCGCGCTGGACAGGCAGGACCGCGTGGGCACGGTGTCGGTGCATAACGAGCAGATCGCGGGCTTCGCCGCCGATGCCTACTACCGCATCACGCGGCAGCCATGCGCTACTTTTACATCCTGCGGGCCGGGCAGCATCAATATACAGATGGCGGTCGCCAATGCCTTTTTCGACTCGTCCGCCATGTTCGTGGTGACGGGCAATGTGCCCACGCAGCAGTTCAATCGCGGGCCCTTCCAGGAACTGGGCCGATATTATCAGGCCGACTTCCCTTCGGCGATGCGGCCGTATGTCAAGCGCAGCTACCAGGCCACCCGCGCCGAAATGCTGCCTCACATGATCCGGCATGCTTATTCCACCATGCTCAACGGGCGTCCGGGCCCAGTGCATCTGGATGTGCCCTTCAATGTCTTTTCGGAAACCAGCGCGCAAGCCCTGGAAACCGGCGAACGCTGGCGTTCGGAAATCGTGCCGGAATTCACCGCCGACGATGAGACGGCCGACCGCGCCTTGACCCTGCTGCTGAGCGGCGAGCGCCCGCTGATCCTGTGCGGCAACGGCGCGCTGCAGTCGCAGTGCTCGGCCGAACTTGCGGAATTCGCGGCGCTGCTGCGTGTGCCGGTGGCGACCACGCCGCAAGGCAAGGGCCTGCTGCCCGAAAGCGAACCGCTATACCTGGGGCCGACGGGGCGCGACGGCGTGTATGCGGCAAACCGCGCCGCCCGGGCCAGCGATGTCATCCTGGCCATAGGCACGCGATTCGGCGACCGCAGCACGAGCAGCTGGCGGGAAGGCATCACGCACAGCGTGCCGCCCACTCGACTCATCCATGCGGACATCGATCCGAATCAGATCGGACACAACTATCCCGCGGAGCTGGGCCTGGTGGCCGAAGCAAAAGCTTTGCTAAGGCAGCTGACCAGATTGGCACGGGCGCGGAAGAACCTCGACCCGGTGCGCCGCGGCGCATGGCTGGAGACGGCGCTAACCTGGCGGCGCAACTGGGAAAACGACATCAAGGTTGCGGAGGACGACAACACGCCCATGCATCCCGCCCATGTGGTGGCGGGCCTGGCAAAAGCGATTCCCGATGATGCCGTGGTGCTGTCGGATATCGGCGCGCATCATAGCTGGATGGTGCAGCAATGGCCGATACGGCAAGGGGGATGCTTTCTGCAATCGGGCGGTTCGGCCACCATGGGTTTTGGCGTGGGCGGCGCGATCGGCGCCCAGCTTGCCCGGCCCGAAAACCCGACCATTGCGGTGGTGGGCGATGGCGGCATGTTGATGCACGCCAGCGCGATCGCCACGGCGGTGGAGTACCAGCTGCCCATTGTCTGGGTGGTGTGGAACAACTGCGGCTATGTATCCATACGCGACTTGCAGAAGGGCTTCCTTGGGCGCGAATTCAAGACCCGCTTCCGTAATGAAAAAAGCGGCGAGCTGCAATCGGTGGATTTCGCGGCGCTAGCGATATCGATGGGCGCCCAAGGCCGGCGTGTCGAGCGGGCCGCGGATCTGCCGGCGGCCATGGAAGCGGCGATACGCAGCGGCAAGCCTACCGTGCTGGATGTGCAGGTATCCGCCGACGCCGGCAGATTGACGGCGGCATCCTGGGACATGACGCCCATACAGGGGCCCGCGCCCAATTACGACCCGGATCCCTGGCAGCGCTAGACATCCGGACCATGCAGACCCAAAGGAGACTCAACATGAAAATATATTCCCAACTACGCAAATTGGCGGCGGCCGCCGCGGTCGGCGGCATGCTGCTGGCCGGCGCCGGCGCGCAGGCCAAGTATCCGGAGCGCCCCGTGACCATCGTCGTGCCCCTGTCCGCGGGCGGGGTCACCGACATAGCGGCACGGCTGCTGGGCAAGCGGCTTTCCGAAGATCTCGGCCAGCCCTTCATCGTCGAAAACAAGCCGGGTGCGGGCGGCGCCATAGGCGCGGAGTCGGTGGCGAACGCCAAGGCGGACGGCTACACCATCATCATGGGCACGGTCAGTTCCCATGCCATCAATCCGTCCGTATACAAATCGCTGCGCTACGACAACATCAAGGACTTCAAGCCGATATCGCTGGTCGCCCAAGGCCCCAACCTGCTGGTCGTGCACCCCAGCGTGCCCGCCAAGACCGTGCCTGAGCTCATCAAATGGATCAAGGACAATCCCGGCAAGGTCAGCTATGGCTCCACGGGCGTGGGAACGTCCACCCATCTTGCGGCGGAGCTGTTCAAGCAGATGACGGGCGTCGACATGGTGCACGTGCCTTACAAGGGCAGCGCGCCGATGATGACGGATTTGATTTCAGGCCAGGTTCAGCTCGCCTTCGATAATATGCCGACCGCGCTGGCGCAGGCCAAGGCGGGCAAGCTCAGGGCCATCGCGGTGACCAGCAAGCAGCCCTGGCCGCTGGAGCCCGGCATACCGACGGTGGATGCTTCCCTGCCGGGCTACGAAATCGTTTCGTGGCAAGGCCTGTTCGCGCCCGCCAAGACGCCGCCTGAAATCGTCGAGCAACTGTCCGCCGCTACCCAGAAGATCATGCACGAGCCCGACATCAAACAGCGTCTTCAGGAGCTGGGCACCAATGCCGTAGGCTCCAGCAACAAGGAATTCACGGAGTTCGTGGCGGCTGAGACCAGGAAATGGGCGAAAGTGGCCCGGGAAGCCGGCGTAACGCTAGAGTAATCATGCCAGTTGCACTCATCGTCGGCGCCACCGGGCTGGTCGGCGCCTATATAGCAAGAAAGCTGAAGCGGTCGGGCTGGCGCTGCATAGGCATGGGCCGGCATCGCCCCGCCGACCTGGCCGCTTGCTCGCTCGATGGCTTTGTGACGTGTGATTTGCTGGATCCGACAGCCTGCCGGGGCGTGCGCGCGGAGCTGGCGGATGTCAGCCATGTATTCCATCTCGCTCGCGTCCTGAATGCGGGGTACGCCATCCCCATCAAAGAGAATGAGCGGATGCTGCTCAATCTGCTCGATGCCCTGGAAGGCGCTCCCGATCTCGCGCATGTGCAAATCATGCATGGCCTGAAGTGGTACGGCAGCCATCAACATCCCTTCGCCATTCCCGCGCGTGAATCGGGCCCGCGTCCGGCCGGCGTCCAGACTTTTTATTATGCCCAGCGCGATGCGGTGGAAAAGCGGCAGCGTGGCCAGCGCTGGACGTTCTCCACATTGCGCCCGCATTGCGTCAGCGGCGTCAGCGTGGGCAGCCCCAGCAATTTGATGCTGGGCATCGGCATGCTAGGCGCGCTGATGAAGGAAACCGGGCAGCCTTTAAGGTATCCCGGTTCCGCACAGGCGTTTTCCGCCCAGCTGACTTATACGGATGCGGGCCTGCTCGCCGACGCCATGCATTGGGCCGCGACCAGCCCCGCGGCGGCCAACCAGGATTTCAATGTGGCCAACGGCGATGTCTTTTCGTGGGAGCAAGTATGGCCCAAGCTGGGGGCTTATTTCGGCGTTGAAACCGGCGCGCCGGGCATCGACGGCTTTTCCGAAAAGATGGCCGGCATGAAGAGCGTCTGGCACAGCATGGCGAGGCGGCATGGCCTGGCGCCCCATGCATATGAAAGCTTGGTGTCCTGGCCTTTCGTGCAGGCTTCTTTGGGGCTGGCCTGGGATCAGGTGATGTCGACCGACAAACTGGCGCAGCATGGCTTCACCCAAAGAATAGACACGCTTGCCATGATCTTTCGTATATTGGACAACTATCGTGAATTGCGCATCATTCCATGACTAAAGACAGCAGTGCGATCAGCCTGGCGGCCACCACGGCGACCTATGGCGGCGATTTCCGGACCAAGATGAAAGCCATGTCCGAAGCCGGATTTCACGCAACCGAAGTATGGATGGGCGATTTGTTCGAGCATCCGGAAGGCCCCGACGTGGCCATCAAGGCGATGGCCGATCATGGGGTTGCGCCCATCGCCCTGCAGGCTTTGCGCAACTTCGAAGGCTGCCCGCCGGAGCAGCGGCTCTTGAAGCGCCGCTTCGCCATCACTTACCTGGATATGTGCGCCGCCTTGCAGATCCCGCTGCTGGTCCTGGCCTCGCATACCGGGGCCGAAGCCTTGGGCGAGGCGCAGCGCCTGGTCGACGACCTCGGAGACCTGGGCGACCTCGCCCTGGAACGGGGCGTCAAGGTCGCCTACGAGCCCGTCGCATGGGCCCGCCATACGGGCACATTGGCGCGCGCCATTCCTCTGCTTGCGCGTTTGCAGCATCCCGCTATCGGATTGCAGCTGGACAGCTTCCATGTATCCATGGAGCAGGGCGGCGTAGCGCAGATGAGCGGGCTGGGGCGGGATGTGCCGGTATTCCTTGTCGAAGTATCCGATCATGCCGCTACCGAAGGGCTCGCCCCCATCGATATCAGCCGGGCCTACCGGCTGCTGCCGGGCGAAGGCAATTCGGATGTGGACCTGTTCGGCGCGGCGCTGCGAGCGCTGGGCTACCGAGGACCCGTGGTCATCGAGATATTCAACGCTTACTACAGGACGCTGGACCCAGGGATCATGGCGCGCCGCGCTTATTCTGCAATCGCCGCTTACCGCGATGCATGCCTCGCCTAGCGGCGGGGGGTGCATACCATCCATTAAAAAGACAGGACACGCAATTGAAAGCATACTTTTCCGCAATCGGCGATAAGACGCGCCGCGCCGTGCTGGGGGACGAGCACGTGGATTCCTTGATGAACTCAAGGACGAATTTCGACGAGCCGTGGTTCCAGTATGTCACCAACATCAATTGGGGCGGTACCTGGGCGCGGGGCATATTGTCCCGCCAGCAGTTGAGCCTGATCAATCTCGCCATGCTCGCAGGGGCCGGCCAGATGATCGAATTCGAGCGCCATTTCCGCATCGCCCTGGTAACCAACAAAGTGCCTTTGACGCAACTGCGCGAGCTGTTGCTGCATATCGGCCAGTATTGCGGCATACCGACGGGGGCGGAAATCTTTCTGATCGCCCGCCGCGTCATGGAAAAAGAAGGCGTGGACCCGAGCGATATGGAGCCGCTGGATACGTCCCCGCTATACGGGAATGCGGAACAATCGAACAGCGGCCCGGAGAATCCCGGCGGCGCCTGACGACAGGGGGGCGTGTTACCGAGTAAACAGGCCGTGGCCCAAAGGCGCCCGGCCTGCATGCGTACGGGTATGCCTGCGTGGCCGCCGCGCCGCCGGGCAGCCCCCGATCAGCCGATCTCCGCGCTGGGGTCGTCTTTTTTGACGGGCTTGACCAGATCTTCGCGCTTCACGCCCAGCCACATTGCGATGGCGGCAGCGACGAATACCGACGAATAGATGCCGAACCAGATGCCTATGGTCAGGGCCAGGGAGAAGTTGTGCAGCGTGGGGCCGCCGAAGAAGAACATGGACAGCACCACCATCTGCGTGGAGCCGTGGGTGATGATGGTACGCGAGATGTTCTGGGTGATGGACAGGTCGATGATGTCCGACACCGACATCTTGCGTTGCTTGCGGAAGTTTTCGCGGATCCGGTCCATGACCACGACGGATTCGTTCACCGAGTAGCCCAGCACCGCCAGCACGCCGGCCAGCACCGATAGCGAGAATTCCCACTGGAAGAAGGCGAAGAAGCCGAGGATGATCACCACGTCGTGCAGGTTGGCGATGGCGCAGGCCAGGGCCAGCTTCCATTCAAAGCGGAAGCCCAGGTAGATCAGGATGCCGCAGACCACGAAAAGCAGCGCCATCAGGCCGTTGTGCAATAGTTCCTGGCCCACTTGCGGGCCTACGAACTCGACGCGGCGCAGGCTGGCATCGCTGTGCTTGGCCTGCAGCGCCTGCATGACCGTCTCGCTTTGCTTGCCGGCATCCTGGCCGTCGCGCGCGGGCAGGCGGATCATGATGTCCTGCGAGGTGCCGAAGTTCTGTACCTGGAAGTCGGTATAGCCCAGGCCCTGAAGGGAATCGCGCACGTCGTCCACCTGCACCGACTGCTGGTAATGGACTTCCATGACCGTGCCGCCGGTGAATTCGATGGACAGGTGGAACCCGCGCAACACGATGAAAGCCACCGCCGCAAGAAAGGTGACCAGACTGACCAGGTTGAGCACCAGCGCATTCCGCATGAACGGGATGGTGCGATGAATACGAAAAAATTCCATGATGCTATGCCTGTGTTGGGGTGGGCGCCTGGAGATCCGTCGGCTGATTTATTTTTGCTCGGGTTTCCAGACCTGGCCTATCGAGATGCTTTGCAGGCGGCGCTTGCTGCCGTACCAGAGATTGACCAGCGCGCGCACGCCCACGACGGATGAGAACATCGACGTCAGGATGCCTATGCAGTGGACCACCGCGAAGCCGCGGATGGGGCCGGTGCCGAAGGCCAGCAGGGCGACGCCCACGATCAGGCTGGTCAGGTTGGAGTCGAAAATCGTCGCCCAGGCGCGGTCGAAGCCCAGGTTGATCGCCTGCTGGGGCGTGGCGCCGTTGCGCAGCTCTTCGCGGATGCGTTCGTTGATCAGCACGTTGGCGTCGATCGCCATGCCCAGGGTGAGCGCGATGGCGGCGATGCCGGGCAAGGTCAGCGTGGCCTGCAGCATGGACAGCACGGACAGCAGCAGCAGCACGTTGAATGTCAGGCCCAGCGCCGAGAACAGGCCCATCAGGTGGTAGTAGATGATGATGAAGGCCACGATGGCCAGGAAGCCGTACAAGGTCGCATCGAAGCCCTGCTTGATGTTGTCCGCGCCCAGGCTGGGACCGATGGTGCGTTCTTCGATGATTTCCATGGGGGCGGCCAGGGCGCCCGCGCGCAGCAGCAGCGCCGTGTCGGCCGCTTCCTGCGCCGTCATGCTGCCGGTGATCTGCACCTGCCCGCCGGGGATTTCACTGCGGATGACGGGCGCCGTGACCACTTGGCCCTTGCCCTGTTCGAACAGCACGATGGCCATGCGCTTGTTGATGTTGTTGCGCGTGACATCGCGGAAAATACGCGCGCCTTTGGAATCCAGCGTCAGGTTGACCGAAGGCTGCTGGGTCTGCTGGTCGCGCCCGGGCTGGGCGTCCTGCAGGTTTTCGCCCGTCAGGATGACTTGGCGGCGCAGCAGCAGGGGCCGCCCGTCGCGATCGGTATAGCGTTCCAGGCCGAAAGGCACGGTGCCCGAATTCAGGGCCGCCATGGCGCTGGGCGAGTCGTCGACCATGCGGATTTCCAGCGTCGCCGTGCGGCCCAGTATTTCCTTGGCCTTGGCGACATCCTGCACGCCCGGCAGTTGCACGACGATGCGGTCGGCGCCTTGCTGCTGGATGACGGGCTCGGCCACGCCCAGTTCATTGATGCGGTTGTGCAGGGTGGTGATGTTCTGCTTCAGCGCGTTGGTCTGCACCTGGGTGATGGCGGTTTCCGTCAGCCGCCCGGTAAGGGTGTAGCGCCCGCCGTCGCCGCCGCCGCTGGTGAATGCCATGTCGGGCAGCGCGCGCCGCAATTCAGAGGCCGCGGCGTCGCGCGCATCCGCGCTGTCGAAGGAGGCGACGACGGACATCTCGTTGCGCTCCACGCCGACCGTGGCGATTTTCGCTTCGCGCAGGTTGCTGCGCACGTCGTTGGCCAGGGAGTCATAGCGGCCCGTCAAAGCGCCCTGCATGTCGACCTGCAGCAGGAAGTGCACCCCGCCGCGCAAGTCCAGGCCCAGATACATGGGATGCGCTCCCAGAGACGACAGCCAGTTGGGCGAAGCGGGCAGGAGATTCAGCGCCACGGTATAGCTGGGGTCGGACGGATCCGGGTTCAGCGATTTTTCGATCAGGTCCTTGGCCTTGAGCTGGACATCGGTGCTTTCGAAGCGCACCCGGACGGTGCCCACCGGCCCGTTCTGTTCGAAAAACGCCCCCGTGGACGGGATGTTGTTGGCTTTCAGCAGTTCTTCGACCCGCCCCAGCACGCTGTTGTCGACCTTGATCGTGGATTTGGCCGCCGCTATTTGGACGGCGGGCGATTCCCCGAAAAAATTCGGTAGCGTATAAAGCGCCCCGATGACCAGGGCGGCCAGTACGATGAGGTATTTCCAGAGAGGATAGCGATTCATGGGGGATCAACAGTCTAAAGCGGGAAAAGAACCCCAGACCGCGATCCGGGGGGCGCGCTGCGGATCAGAGCGCTTTGATGGTGCCTTTGGGCAGGACGGAGGTGACCGCGGCGCGCTGCACGATGATTTCGACGGGCTTGTCGGCCAGGCTGGCGATCTCGACCGTGATGTAGCTGTCGCTGACCTTGGTGATCCGGCCCAGCACGCCGCCTGTGGTGATCACTTCGTCGCCCTTGGCCAGCGCCGACACCATGTTGCGGTGTTCTTTCTGCTTTTTCATCTGGGGCCGTATCATCAGGAAATACAGAATGACGAACATCAGAATGATGGGCAGCATGCCCATCAAGGCGTTTTCGCCGCCGGGGGCGGCTTGGGCGGTGATCAGTGTCAAGGTGTCGATGGCGGCCATTGAATGTACTCCTGAAGTATTTTTGGTTAACTCTGTATTGTAGCGATATCTTGCCAGCGCCTGTTTACCATGAAAAGCACATGGCGCAACAGGCTTTATTCGATGCCGCGGGCCCGGTCGCGCGCGAACTGCTCGCGCCATTGCTGGAATTCGCCCTTGGCGATGGCGTCGCGCATTTCCCGCATGATGGCCAGGTAAAAATGCAGATTGTGCAGGGTATTCAGCCGGGATCCCGTTATTTCGTTGGCGCGCTGCAAATGGTGCAGGTAGGCGCGCGAGAAATTGCCGCAGGTGTGGCACTGGCAGGACGGGTCAAGGGGCCGGGTGTCGTCGCGGTAGCGGGCGTTGCGTATCTTGATGTCGCCATAGCGCGTGAACAGCCAGCCGTTGCGCGCATTGCGCGTGGGCATGACGCAGTCGAACATGTCCACGCCGCGGTGCACGCCTTCCACCAGATCCTCCGGGGTGCCCACGCCCATCAGGTAGCGCGGCGCGTTGGCGGGCAGGCGCGGCGCCACATGGCTCAGCACCCGCAGCATCTCTTCTTTGGGTTCGCCCACCGACAAGCCGCCGATCGCATAGCCTTCGAAGCCGATATCGACCAGACCGGCCAGCGATTCGTCGCGCAGCGTCTCGTACATGCCGCCCTGCACGATGCCGAACAGCGCATTGGGGTTCTCCTGCTGCTGGAAGGCGACGCGCGAACGCCGCGCCCAGCGCAGCGACATGCGCATGGACCGGGCGGCTTCTTCGAAGGTGGCGGGCCGCCCGTCGATGGTATAGGGCGTGCATTCGTCGAAGACCATGGCGATGTCGGAATTCAAGGCGCGCTGGATGCGCATGGATTCCTCGGGCGTCAGGAACAGGCGCGCGCCGTCTATGGGCGAGGCGAACTTGACGCCTTCTTCGCTGATCTTGCGCAGGCCATTCAGGCTGAACACCTGGAAGCCGCCCGAGTCGGTCAATATGGGCTTGCGCCATTGCATGAAGCCATGCAGGCCGCCGTGCTTGCTCAGGACGTCGGTACCGGGCCGCAGCCAAAGATGGAAGGTGTTGCCCAGGACGATCTGGGCGCCGATGTCCTCCAATTCATGCGGCAGCATGGCCTTGACACTGCCGTAGGTGCCCACGGGCATGAAGATCGGCGTCTCGACGACGCCGTGATTGAGCGTGATGCGGCCGCGGCGCGCCGCGCCGTCCGTGGCCAGCACCTGGAACTGTAAACCGGTCATTGCTGGGGGGATTCTATGAACATGGCGTCGCCGTAGCTGAAGAAGCGATACCGGGATTGCACGGCATGCGCGTAGGCGCGCCGTATGGGTTCCATGCCCGCGAGCGCCGACACCAGCATCAGCAGGGTGGACTGGGGTAGATGGAAGTTGGTGATCAGGGCGTCCACCCAGGCGAATTTGTATCCGGGTGTAATGAATAATCGTGTGTCGCCTTCCAGGGCATGGCCTTCGTACTCTTGCGCCGAAGCTGCTTCCAGGGCCCTGACGCTGGTAGTGCCGACGGCCACCACGCGCCGGCCCGCCGCCCGCGCGGCCCGCACTTTTTCAACGGTTTCCGGTGGGACGCTGTAGCGCTCGGCGTGCATGACGTGCCGGCTGAGATCCTGGACGCGCACCGGCTGGAAGGTGCCCGCGCCGACATGCAGCGTCACGAAGGCCTGGGCGATGCCTTGCGCGGCCAGCCCGGCCAGCATCTCGCGGTCGAAATGCAGGCCGGCGGTGGGCGCCGCCACGGCGCCGGGCTCGCGCGCATAGACGGTCTGGTAGCGTTCCTCGTCGTCCTTGCCCGCCGCGTGCTCGATATACGGCGGCAGCGGCGTCGCGCCATGGCGATCCAGCAGGTCCAGCACGCGTTCCGGAAATTCCAGCTCGAACAATTCGCCCTGGCGGCCCAGAACCCGCGCTTCGAAGGCTTCGGCCAGGATCAGGCGGCTGCCCGCCTTGGGCGATTTGCTGGCTTTCACGTGGGCCAGCGCCCTGCGGGGCTGGGTCACCCGTTCGACCAATACTTCGACTTTCCCGCCGCTTTCCTTGCGGCCTGTCAGCCTGGCCTTGATGACGCGGGTGTCGTTGAATACCAGCAGGTCGCCGGCCTCGAGCAAACCGGGCAAGTCGGTGAAATGCCGGTCGTGCAGGGCGCCCGCGCCATCCAGGTGCAGCAGCCGGCTGGCGGCGCGCTGGGGCGCGGGCGATTGGGCGATCAGTTCAGGGGGCAGTTCGTAATCGAACTGGGAAAGGTCTAGGCTGCCGGAGGTCACGCAGGAGGTCTTCAATGCAATGGGCGCGCGGGATGCGCAGGGATGTGGTGGCGGTATTTTAAGCCGGAGCGCCGATTTTCTGCTGCCGGCCCATCCTGCGGCCGGCATTCTTTGGTTATGCTGATGGTTTTTTGGGATGGGGACACCATGGGTTTGCTGCAAGGGCTCTGGTCCGGCCGCGTGGCCGGCTTCTTCTCCGCCGCGGCGGCGGCCGGCTGGCTGGCGCTGATTTCGGCCGCCGCGCCGGCCTTCGCGCAAAGCTGGCCGCCCGAGATCGAGAAGGCATGGCGCGCCACGCGTCTGCCGGACAGTTCCCTATCCCTGTATGTAAAGGAAGTCGACGGCCCGCCCCTGCTGTCGCGCAATGCGGCGGAGCCGCGCAATCCCGCATCCGTCATGAAGATGGTCACGACCTGGGCGGGCCTGGCCGGCCTGGGGCCGGACTATTCCTGGAGGACGACCCTGCTCGCCCAGGGCGGCGCTCGGGTTGACGCGCAAGGCACCTTGTCCGGCCCGCTCTACCTGAAGGCGGGCGGAGATCCCTTCCTGACCATGGAGGAACTGTGGGGCCTGCTGCGCGAACTGCGTTTGCGAGGCATCAAGAACCTGAACGAGGTCATCGTCGACCGCTCCATATTCGGCAATGTGCGCAGCGATCCCGGCGAGTTCGATGGCGCCCCGGATCGCCCCTACAATGCCAGCCCCGATGCGATGATGGTCGGCCTGGGCGCCATACGCCTGCTGTTCCAGCCGGACAGCCGGGCGCAAAAATGGATACCCATCGTGGACCCTCCGGTGCAGGGCTTGCGCGTGGAAGGCGAGGTTAAATGGAGCAATGCCGTTTGCCCGGGCTCGCCTTCGGTGTCCACCCAATTGGAACCGGTTGGCCGGGACATGATCTTGCGCGTCAGCGGCAGCGCGGCCGGCTCTTGCGGCGAATTCAGCGTGTATCGCCTGGCGATGTCGCAGCCGGAGCATTTCTCCGCCTTGTTCAAGATGCTCTGGAAAGAGCTGGGGGGAACGCTGGCCAAGGGGATAAAGGACGGCAAGACGCCGGCAGGCGCCCAGCCGCTGGTGTGGCGCGATTCTGAAACCCTGGCCGACACCATACGTCTCATCAACAAGCAAAGCAACAATGTCATGGCGCGCATTCTGCTGCTGACCCTGGGTGCGGAAAAGCTGGGTCCGGGCGCCACGGCCCAGACCGGCGGCGGCGCCGCGCTGGCGCTGCTGCAGGCGCAGGGCGTCGATACGCGCGGGTGGGTCATCGACAATGGCGCAGGGCTGTCGCGCAGCGGCCGCCTGACGGCGCAAGGGCTGGCCGGCATGCTGGAAGCGGCCTGGCATTCGCCGCTGATGCCGGAATTCATTTCGTCGCTGGCCATTTCCGGCGTGGACGGCACCATGCGCAGGCGGCTCCGCGACGACCAGGCCAAGGGCATGGCGCACTTGAAAACGGGGACCCTGCGCGATACGCGCGCGCTGGCGGGCTACGTGCTGGGCGCCAGCGGCAAGCGCTATATCCTGGTCAGCTTCGTCAACGACGACCGCTCCGCGGGCGCCCGGCCGTTTTATGATGCGCTGGTGAGCTGGCTGGCCGCGCGCTAGCGTCCTGTTTGGGCGCCGAGCCTATAAAATAAATCGGCATTTCAGGCACATTGATATAAGGAAGCGCCATGCCCATACATGAAATCCGCCATCCGCTGATACGCCACAAGCTGGGCATGATGCGGCGGGCAGATCTCAGCACCAAGAATTTCCGCGAGATGGCCCAGGAAATCGCGGCCTTGCTGACCTACGAGGCCGCCAAGGACCTGCCGCTGGAGCGGGCCACCATCGAAGGCTGGTCGGGGTCCGTGGAGGTCGAAAAGCTGGCGGGCAAGAAGGTCACCGTCGTGCCGATATTGCGCGCCGGCATCGGCATGCTGGACGGCGTGCTCAGCCTGATACCCGGCGCCCGCGTCAGCGCCGTGGGCATCGCGCGCAACGAGGAAACCTTGCAGGCGCAGACCTATCTCGAACGCCTGGCCGGCGAGCTCGACCAGCGCCTCGCCCTGATCGTGGACCCCATGCTGGCTACGGGCGGCTCCATGGTCGCGACCATAGATCTGCTCAAGAAGGCGGGCTGCAAAAACGTGCGCGCACTGGTGCTGGTGGCCGCGCCGGAAGGCATACGCGCGGTCGAAGCGCGCCACCCCGACGTGGATATCTATACGGCCTCCATAGACAGCCATCTGAATGAGGACGGCTACATCATCCCCGGCCTCGGCGACGCCGGCGACCGCATTTTCGGCACCCGGCAGAAGGTCAATTGAGGCCGGCGGCGCCCGGTGCGTCCGGCGTGCCGCGGGGCGGCTCGGCCCGCGGCACGCCGCTGGGCCGCGCGGATGGAACCGCCTGCCGGAGTGCAGTCATAGGATCGCCGGCCGCCCAGCCGCAGGAGCAGTGCTGGCCGCCAGAGTGCCAGTCATAGGATCGCCGGCCGCCGGAATGCCGGCCCGGCCCAAGCGCCTGCTTCAGCCCGCGGCGGCTCACTTTTGCTAACATTTAATCGCCGAATTCCCGAAACTCGTTGCGCAAATGGGTTAGTATCATTCCTGATTGGACATGTCATCGGAGTATGCGTATGCGGTTCCAGCGGTCAGCTTGTCTTGCGACATTGCTGCTCGGTCTCGCGAGCGGGCCGGCGGCGGCCGACTTGTGCCAGGCGCCTTTCATGCACAATGGCGGCCAGGCGCAGCTAGTGGGGTCGGGCGGCATGCAGTTGGGCGCCGACCTGGCTTTTTCCGAGGTGCGCAAGCATGGCGCGGACAGTTGCGAAGCGCGGGTCCAGGGCACGGCCACATTCGGACTGGCCGGTTTGCCGCCGGGCAAATCGACGCTGGACTACTGGATGACCGTCAAGAGCGGCAAGGCGAGTTTCGAGCGGCGCGACGAACAGGGCCGCCGCGAGCCGGTGAACGGCAAGTTCGACCTGCGCATGCTGGGGCTGTTCGCCTACGGCGAACCCATTTCCAAAGCCGGCCAGACTTTCCCGGCTTTGCGCTTTCAGATCAATCTCGACAAGAAAGCCGTACAAACCCAGCCCATCGTCGTCAATACGGGAACCAAAACGGTAGGCGAGCGCCAGACCTTGCAGACCGCCGCGGGCGAGCAGTCCTGCTGGCCGATACGCTACACGCGGCGCACCGATCCCACCCAGGCCTCGTTCAGTGGCCTGGTATTGCCCGTGCCCGGCATGGAATCCGCCGTTACGGACTGGTTTTGCCCCGATGTCCATATGGTCATGAAACAAGAAAGCCAACAGAGCGGTGTAACGTCGGTAGTCGAGGTGACCCGCCTGCAGTAGGGGCGGAAGAAGGTTTTTGCTGCAGTATGCAGTGCTTTAACGCTGTTTTAACGTCAACCCACTCTTGGATCTAGGAGCTGATCATGGCAACAAGGAAAAATGTGCAGGCGAACGAAGAGGAATTCATCGAAAGCGTCAAGGAAAGGCTGGACGATGCCGAGAAGCTCCTGCGCGAAGCAGCCAGCGCCACCGGGGACAAGGCCGCCGAATTGCGCGAACGCGCAATGCAGTCGCTGAAACGGACCCGCGAAGCCCTGTACGACACGCAGGACGCCCTGATCGCCCGGGGCCGCAAGGCCGCGCGCGTCACCGACGATTACGTGCACGACAATCCGTGGCAGGCCATAGGCATGGCCGGCTTGGCCGGGTTCTTGATCGGCGCGCTGATCTGCCGCCGTTGATGCGGGTTTCATTCCATCATCCCAAGGGCAATATATGGCGCTACGACAATCGGTAGGCGATCTGGCTTGCACACTGATTTCCATTGTGCGCACCCGTCTGGAGCTCTTCGCCCTGGAGGCCACAGAGCAGAAAAGCCAATTGGTCGCGATTCTGGGCATGGCCTTCGCCGCGCTGCTGTTCCTGACCTTGGCGGTGCTGGTGTTTTCGATGGCCGTGGCGCTGTATTTCTGGCCCACGGACCAGCGCTATATGGCGCTGGGCCTGCTGGCGCTGCTGTACGGCGTGCTCGGCCTGTTCTTTTTCTTGATGGTGCGGCGCAAGTTATTGTTTTCGCCCATGCCGTTCGCCGCCACGGTGGATGAACTCAAGCGCGATCTGACACTGGTGGAGCGCTTGCGCGATCCGGCGGCGGAGCCCTTGACCGATTGGCCCGCACACAAGGACCAGCCATGAAAGAAAGCATGTCGGCCAAGGAACGCGCGGTCAGAATCGAACTTTTGCGCGCCCGCGCCGCCCTGGAGCGCCAAAGCCTGGTGCGCGGCGCACGGGGCGTGGGCATGGCGCTGCAGCCGCGCTCGCTGCTGCACAGCCTGTTTCCCCGCCTTGCATCCCGGTCTCCCGCGGGCTGGCTGTATCAGGCCTTCGCCCTGACCAGGCGCTACCCGCTGCTGGCGTCCAGCGTATCCACCTTGTTGTCCGGCGTGGGCAAGCGCCGCCGCTGGTGGCGTATCGGGGCGGGCCTGCTGCTGAGCTGGCAGGTCGCCCGCACAATGGGTCACAAGGGCGACTGAGCACCGGCCTGGGCGCCGGTTCCCGCCGTTCGTAAGGATCCAGGCATAGGGCCATCTCGCGGGGCCATTCTTGTCCGGCGGGGCCGCGCTTCCGGCGGCTGTTGGCGCTTTACAGGCCCAGCTTGTCCCACATGGCGTTCACGCGCGCCTTGACGTCCGCATCCATTTCTATGGGGCGGCCCCATTCCCGCTGGGTTTCGCCCGGCCACTTGTTGGTGGCGTCCAGCCCCATCTTGCCGCCCAGGCCGGATACGGGCGAAGCGAAGTCCAGGTAATCGATGGGCGTGTTTTCCACCAGCACGGTGTCGCGCACCGGGTCCATGCGCGTCGTCATCGCCCAGACGACTTCCTTCCAGTCGCGCACATCGATGTCGTGATCGACGACGACGATGAATTTGGTGTACATGAACTGGCGCAGCACGCTCCATAGCCCGAACATCACCCGCTTGGCATGGCCGGCGTACTGCTTGCGCATGGACACGACCGCTAGGCGATAGCTGCAGCCTTCGGGCGGCAGATAGAAATCGACGATTTCGGGCAACTGACGTTTGAGCAGGGGAACGAACACCTCGTTCAGCGCCACGCCCAGGACCGCCGGTTCGTCGGGCGGCTTGCCGGTGTAGGTGCTGTGGTAGATCGGCTGGCGCCGCATGGTGATGCGTTCGACGGTGAATACGGGGAACCAGTCCTGCTCGTTGTAATAGCCGGTATGGTCGCCGTAGGGGCCTTCCAGCGCCATTTCATATCCCGTATCGGGCGGCGCCGCGGCGCCTTCGGAAGCGAGCGGCGGGCGCGCGCGGCAGTCCGAAGAGGGAAGAATGTGGCCTTCCAGCACCATCTCGGCGTAAGCCGGCACGGACAGGTCGCTGCCCAGAGCTTTGGCGACTTCGGTGCGCGAGCCCCGCAGCAGGCCGGCGAACTGGTACTCGGACAGGCTGTCCGGAACGGGCGTGACCGCGCCCAGTATCGTCGCGGGGTCGGCCCCCAGGGCGACGGCGATGGGAAAGGGGCGGCCGGGATGCGCCAGCGCGTGGTCGCGGAAATCCAGCGCCCCGCCCCGATGAGACAGCCAGCGCATGATGAGTTTGTTGCGGCCGATGAGCTGCTGCCGGTAAATGCCCAGGTTCTGCCGCTTCGCATTGGGCCCCCGGGTGATCACCAGCCCCCAGGTGAGCAGCGGCGCCACGTCGCCGGGCCAGCAGCGCTGCAAGGGAATGGCGGCCAGATCCACGTCCCCGCCTTCGATCACGGTTTCCTGGCAGGGCGGATTCTTGATGGTTTTGGGGCTCATGTCCCACAAAGCCGATTTCAGCATATTGACCGTGGCCAGGGCGTCGCGCAGGCCGCGTGGAGCTTCCGGCTCGCGGAGCGACGCCAGCAGCTCGCCCGTCTGGCGCAGGGCGCTGGTGTCATCGGCCCCCATGCCCCAGGCCACCCGCCTGGGCGTGCCGAAAAGGTTGGTCAGCACCGGCATGCCCGCCGGCGCCCCGTTGTGGAGCGGATGTTCGAACAGCAATGCCGGGCCTTCGGCGCGCAGGATGCGGTCGCTGATCTCCGTCATTTCCAGGTCGGTGGAGACGGGATGCGCCACGCGCTTGAGTTCGCCCGCTTTGTCGAGTTGGGCGATGAAGTCTCTTAGGTCGCGATATTTCACAGAATCAAGCCGGTGGGGTTACATTTAGCGATGTCCAAGGTTAACATCGTCTGTCGGTATTTTATGGGGGAAAGGCGCCATGGCCGCGGCGGCCTCCGATAGCCTGTTGCTGCGCTCCGTGCGCGGCGCCATCTACCAGCTTGGCGAATTCGTGCATGTCTGCGCCATTTATCTGGGCATAGCCGTGCTGGTTACCGCGGTGCTGAGCGTTGCGCTGCCGTCCTTGCGGCAGCAGGCGCTGCGCATCCACGAGGCGCTGCTGATCGCCCTGCGCCCGGACGGATACAACCAGGACCTGTACGCCATGTTCGCTTCCGACGGCGGCTTTGTGGCGGCCGGCGACCTGGCGGCCGGCGATCCGGCAGCCGGCGACCCGGCGCGCCCGGATGCGGCCGCCGGGCCTACTGGCTCGGTTCCACGCGAAGACGCGCGGGCCTTCGAGAATGCGGAGCTGACCTCCCGGTCGCCCGCGGCCGCCCAGCTCAGCTTCAACCACGCCCTCAAGGCGGCCATGGCCGGCCGGCATGTGGCGACGCTGACCAGCACGCAGGCGCAGGCCCTGCGCAGCTATATTGCGCGCAAGTACCGCATTGCCCACGCAGTGGCGGGCGCGCTGGTCGATACCGCTTTTGTCGTGGGGACCGAGAAGAAGCTGGACCCGCAATTGCTCCTGGCGGTCATCGCGATCGAATCCCGCTACAACCCCTATGCCGAAAGCCATGTGGGCGCCCAGGGGCTGATGCAAGTGATGACTTCCGTCCACAAGGACAAATTCGACGCCTTCAGCGAAGGTCCCATCGCCGCGCTCAATCCCATCGCCAATATACGGGTGGGGGCGCATATCCTGCAGGACTGCATCAGGCGCCGCGGCTCGGTGGAAAGCGGGCTGGCCTGCTATGTGGGCGCCACAGGCCCGAGCGACGGCGGCTACGGCGCGAAAGTCATCGCCGAATGGCGCCGCATCGCGCTGGCGTCCGGGATCCCGGTGGGCCGGTAGCCGGGGTGCCGCGGCGGCGGTAATGGCTGCCGCGCTCCGTCAGCGAGCCCTCCGTCCGCGAGCCCCGCATAGGCCTGCCATGCTCCACGGATCCCGGCTTGCGCCCGGCGTCGGCAGCGCAGGCGGCGGCCTTAGAGGCCCAGGAAGCGCTCCATGCGGCCGACCGCCTCTTCCAGGCGGTCCAGCCCTGTGGCGTAAGAGAAACGCATGGTGTGGCGCGCGTGCGCGGGGCCGAAGTCGCGGCCCGGGACGGCCGCAACGCCGGCCTCGTACAGCAGGCGGTGTGAGAAATCGTCGCTGTCCTGGCTGTGGGCGCGAATATCCGCATAGATGTAGAAGGCGCCATCGGGCGCGACGGGCACATGCAGGCCCAGGCGCTGGAATTGCGGCAGAAGGTAGTCCAGCCGCTGCTTGAACGACAGGCGCCGGTTTTCGTAGATGCGCATGACCTCGGGCTCGAAGCAGGTCAGGGCGGCGTGCTGGGCCAGCGAGGGCGCGCATATGGCGAGGCTGGCCGCCAGTTTTTCTATGGGCTCGACCAAGTGCGGCGGAACGATCAGCCAGCCCAGCCGCCAGCCCGTCATGTGGAAATACTTGGAGAAACTGTTGATGATGACGATGCTGTCGTCCAGGGTCAGCGCGCTTTGCGGCGCGTCGCCGTAGTAAAGCCCCAGATAGATCTCGTCCATGATGATGAAGCCGTCGCGCTGCTTGACTTCGGCGACCAGGGCCTGCAGGTCGGCGTGGGCGATGGAAGTGCCTGTGGGGTTGCTGGGCGAGGCGATCAGCACGCCGCGGGTGGCGGGGGTCCAGTGGGCGCGTATGTCGGCGGCGCTGAGCTGGAAGCGCTGTTCCGGCGTGCTGGGTATGAGCCGCGGCACGCCGCCGGCGCCGGTGATGAAGTTCTGGTTGGCGGGGTAGGAAGGGTCGGGCATCAGCACTTCATCGCCCGGATTGATCAGCGCCATGCTGGCCAGCAGCAGCGCCCCCGAAGCGCCGGAGGTGACAATGACCCGGCCGGGTTCGACCCGCGCGCCGAACTGGCCGTAGTAGTCGGCAATGGCGGCGCGCAGCGGGCTGATGCCGGCGGGCGGCGTGTATCCGCTCAACCCGGCCCGGGCCGCCCGTTCGAGCGTTTCGACCACCTGGGCCGGCGCCGTGAAGTCCGGCTCGCCTATGCCCAGGCTGATGATATCGCGCCCCTGGGCATTGAGAGCGCTGGCTTGTTTGAAGAGCTCCACAGCGTAGAATGGCATCACTTGTTCTGTACGCTTGGCAAGACGTGGCATAAGGCGAAAATCTCGGGCAAAAGCACGATTGTAATGTCAGGACCGCTGCGGATGCCCTTTTGAGCTTGACAGTCTCCGGCCCGGCCAGCGTGCGCATGGATATCGTGCAAAGGGATTTTGTTTATGCAGTCATCTTCCCGCCGCGCCTTCCTCACAGGCCGGCGTACGCCGCACAGCCCGTGGCAGGCCTTCTGCCGGCGCTTGCAAGCCGGCACAGAAGGCGCTTTCTATGAATTCGGCATGCGCGAAGAAGTGGGCAGCGCCCGCCTGGTGCCCAAGCAGGCTTCCGACATCCGCAAGGCGCTGGCGCTGTGCGCGGAATACGGCGTGCACCTGGCCCTGGACGGCGTGCCGCATGCCGCAAAGCTGGGCGATCAGCATACGCTCTGGGTGGAGCCCGGCCGCGAATTGGGCAATTGCCAGCAGCTGGAGCCGGGCAGCCCGCGGTGGTTCGTACAGCCGGGGTGCCTGCTGGGCGAGCTCGAAGCGGCGGGCCTGGCGCAATTCGCCGATTTGCCCTGCCATATCACCGTGGCGGCCTGGCTGGCCGACCGCAGCCTGTGCGATTGGGAGGCGGGATCGACCCATCTGTCGGGCGTGGTCCATGCCTCGGTCCTATTGGCCGACGGCAACGCCGTCAGCCTGGGCGCGTTCGGGGCGGGCAATAAAAAGCCGCTGACGGGCGCGCGCCTGCAGCAATTGATCCCGGCCTTGTTCCAGCTTTCCACGGGCGCCGATGCACAGGCCTGCCGGCGCGGGGCGCGCTGGCCGGGCCGCTACCGGTTGGATGCGCTCTTGCCGGCGGCGGATCAGGATGTCAATCTTGCCCATCTGCTGCTGGGCCACGGCGGCGACCTGGGCTGGGTGGAATGGGTAGTCATCGATCAGCGGCAGGCGCGGCCGCACGCGGAATTGCCTTATGGCGAACGCTATGGCGCCGGCCGGGCCGCCCGGGCGGGGGTGGCCGCGCAGGCCGGCGAGCTCGACAGCCGCATCAAGTCGCTATTCGATCCGGCCTACGTGTTTCCGTATCCGGGGCAGGACCTGTAGCGGGAAATGCATGCGCCCGCATGCGCAATTCCTCGCATCGAAACCCGGCCGCGCTATAGAATGTGCGACACACACACTTCACAAAGTAGACGACATCATGGAAGAAATGCTGCGCAAAGCCGCGCTTGAATATCACGAGCACGGGCGCCCCGGGAAAATCTCCGTCACGCCGACCAAGCAACTGTCGAACCAGCGCGATCTGGGCCTGGCGTACACGCCGGGGGTGGCGGCGGCTTGCGAAGAGATCGTGGCCGACGAGCGCAATGCGTTCCGCTACACGGCCCGGGGCAATCTGGTGGGGGTGATCACCAACGGCACGGCGGTGCTGGGGCTGGGCAACATCGGCGCGCTGGCCTCCAAGC
>Ga0180220_1000634_pt1 | contig 34706 bp, 32 predicted proteins | sample eDN5th37CBELigBY_FD_151335 | JGI IMG/M metagenome (GOLD analysis project Ga0180220, IMG submission 151335) | Enriched backyard soil microbial communities from Emeryville, California, USA - eDNA 5th pass 37_C BE-Lig BY (version 2) (version 2) | ecosystem: Environmental > Terrestrial > Soil >... | reverse complement strand
CTCCACGGCGAACTCGACATGCGCACCCCGGTCGAGGTCGAGAACGCGTACTACGCTGACCTGGAATCAGCCCAGCCGGTCTCTGCCGGACAAAGCTCCCGATAGGAACGAAAGTCAGGCCGATTCAAAGGCCGTCGACCGAAGCAAGCCGCACCGAGGCAGTCGCCTCAGGAACCGCCGCGGACGGGGCGCCGTTGTTCGTGATCTCGAACGAGCCGGACCCCGTGAAGCTCTGCGCGAGCAGACGCACGGGAACGCCGTCGATCGTCGGCACGGTGTAGTCCGGCTCGCCCGCGACCTTGTGCACGACGGCGTAGCCGTTCTGCTTCCCCGAAGAGATCGATCCGAACACGGCGATCGAGCCCTCGAGCTCCGAGTTGTTCACGACGACATCGCCGCGTGCGACGACCGTGAACCCGTTGTTGATGCTGAACGGATCGATGCTCTCCGCCGCCGCGGCGGGTGCGGCCGCGCCCAGGGCGACCGCACCCGCGCCGAGGCTGACGGCCAGGGCAGATCCGATGAATGTGCGCGCAGCCGTGCGGGCGCGCGAGAACGCAGAAATGCGAGACATTGCTCTCCCCCTGAAGTCGCCATCGGGTGGGCGGCTGTGATCCGCCTCGACCTCCGAAGTGCCCCAGCCACCCCAGCGACTGCTCCAGTCGATCACGTGTCTCGGCAGCGCACGACGTCGGATTCGCTCCGGACGGAGTCGCGGGGGGCGATCTCCGCCAGGCAGCACGCGCGGGAGCAGTCATTTCCACCAGCGATCCGGTGCCCACCGATCCGCAGCAGAGCCTTCTGCGCGGGCGTGAGTTCGCCCAGGCGTCGCTCTGGATCCGCGATCTCGGCCACCTCGCCCAGCACCGGCTCGCGAGGATGCATCTGCGCGCCGCGAACATCGAGCTCACGAGCGTCGAACCCGCCGACTCACCGCTGGTCGGCCGGTTCGCCCGCTTTCCCGCGTGCGCGTTCGCGCACGTCCGCATCCCGCGGGTGACGGGCCAATGGGCGCGTGACGCGGCGTCGGTCGACGAGGTGACGGTGGTGGTCGCGGCGAGCGGCGAGATCGAGTTCCAGTCCGATCCGCCCGCGATCGTCCGCGAGCCCAACGTCGCGGTGATCCTGCCCGGAGACACGCCGGTGCCGTTCCGAACGACGGAGGACGCCAATGAGCTCGTCTACGCGAGCGTCGACCGCGGAATCGTCGCCGACCTGCTCCCCCCTGCGTCGAGCGCGCCTTCGGGTCCGATCCGCTCCCCCGAGGCGCTTGCGCCGCTGCTCGCCTTCGTGCAGCAGGTGTGCAGCACGGGCGGGACGGATGCCGCGGCATCCGCTGCCCTCCACGCTGCAGCGCGGCAGATCGTCCGGAGTCTCGTGCACATCGTGCTGAGCGAAGGCGAGGAGCACCGCAGCCTGTTCGACGTGGCGACGGCGGTGGTCGATGCCACGCACGTCGACCCCGCCACCGACACGGCGACGATCGCGCGCAGGCTCCAGGTGACTCCGCGCGTGCTGCAACTCGAGTTCCAGCGTCACGGCACGACCGTGACGCGCGAACTCCGTCGCGCGCGGGTTGCGACGGCGAAGCAGGTGCGTGCTGCCGCGCCGCGTCTGCCGGCGCCCGAGGTCGCCCGACGTGCGGGCTTCGGATCGGTTGCGACGATGTTCCGCGCGCTGCGCGAGAGCGAGCCCGCGCCGCGCTGACGCGCCGCGCTCTGGGCGAGGGGCGGGCTCCTACGCCCCGAAGTACTGGTGGCCGAGTGCCTTGCTCTTGAGCGCCTCGAACTCGCCCTGCGTGATCGTTCCGGCGTCGAGCAGCGCCTTGGCCTGCGCGATGTCTTCGGAGGGGCTCGCGGATGCGGCGGGCCGGTAGTCGTCGGACTCCGGAACGACGCCGCGTGCGGCCGCCGCGCGCTCCGCGAGGCCCTTGCCGCGCGCGATCAGATACACGAGCGCGGTCAGGAACGGCAGGAAGACGAGGAAGATGATCCACACCGCCTTCCACCAGCCGTTCAGCTTCGTGTCACGGAAGAGGTCGGTGATGATGAGGATCACCACGTAGACGTAGGCGATGAAGTAGAACGCCCACAGCAGGTGCCAGAAGAACTCCCCGAAGAACATCGCCCCAGCTCCTCTCGACAGAAGTGGCCGCGCTCACTCTAGCGAGCGCGGCCACTGCGCGGGAGAGGGCGGTCGATCCCCTACTCGCCGGACTTGTAGATCGGGGCCGCGCCGTGCACAGCATCGCCGATCTTGTGCACGCGGATGTCGTTGGTCGTGCCGATGATGCCGGGAGGCGATCCGGAGATCACCACGACCTTGTCGCCGACCTTCGCGAGGTCGTTCGCGAGGAAGTAGTCGTCGACCTGGATGAACATGCGGTCGGTGTGCGGCACGTGCTCGACGAGCGCGGACTGGATGCCCCACGTGAGGGACATGCGGCGGCGGATCGCCGGCTCCGGCGTGAACGCCATCATCGGGATGCGCGGGCGCAGGCGCGACATGCGGCGGGCGGTGTCGCCCGACTCTGTGAAGATGCAGACGAACTTCGCCTCGACGAACTCGGCGACCTCCATCGCGGCGAGGGTGATGGCGCCTCCCTGCGTGCGGGGCTTGGTGTTCAGCGGCAGGATCCGCTCGAGCCCGTGCTCCTCGGTCGACGCGATGATGCGGCCCATCGTCTCGACTGTCACCACGGGGTACTCGCCGACGCTCGTCTCGCCCGACAGCATGACGGCGTCGGCGCCGTCGAGGACGGCGTTGGCGACATCGGATGCCTCGGCACGCGTCGGCACCGGCGAGTGCGTCATCGACTCGAGCATCTGCGTCGCCACGATGACGGGCTTGGCCATGCGGCGGCACAGCTCGACGGCGCGCTTCTGCACGATCGGAACCGCCTCGAGCGGCAGCTCGACGGCGAGATCTCCGCGTGCGACCATGATGCCGTCGAACGCGTCGATGATCTCCTCGAGGTTGTCGACCGCCTGCGGCTTCTCGATCTTCGCGATGACCGGGATGCGGCGGCCTTCCTCGGCCATGATGACGTGCACACGCTGCACGTCCTTGGCGTCGCGCACGAACGACAGCGCGATGAGATCCGCCCCGATCTGGAGCGCCCAACGCAGGTCGGCCTCGTCCTTCTCGGACAGCGCCGGCACGTTCACCGCGACGCCGGGCAGGTTGATGCCCTTGTTGTTCGAGACCGTGCCGCCGACGACGACCTCGGTCGTGACCACCGTGCCGTCGGTCTCGAGCACCTTGACGCGCACCTTGCCGTCGTCGATCAGCAGGAAGTCGCCCGGCCGGACGTCGGCGGGCAGACCCTTGAACGTCGTCGACACGAGCTCTTTCGTGCCGGGGACGTCCTCTGTGGTGATCTTGAAGATGTCACCCTCGGCGAGCTCGTGCGGGCCGTCGGCGAACTTGCCGAGGCGGATCTTCGGCCCCTGCAGATCGACGAGCACTGCGACGGGCCGCTGCGCGTCCTCGGCCGCCTTGCGCACGTTGGCGAAGTTGTTCTCGTGCACGGTGTAGTCGCCGTGGCTGAGGTTCATGCGGGCCACGTCGACTCCGGCGTCGATGATGGCGCGGACCATCTCGTACGTCGACGTCGCCGGGCCCAGGGTTGCGACGATCTTGGCGCGTCTCATCCGTGTGTTAGCTCCGGGGTTGTATTCAAGGTCTGAACAGACGCAGCAAGCCTACGCGGGCTGCAGTCCGATGGCGACATCGCGCGGGCGCACCGGCGCCGGAAGCGCGGTCTCGCCCATGAGGTACTCGTCGACGCGCGCAGCGGCCGCGCGCCCCTCCGCGATCGCCCACACGATGAGCGACTGTCCGCGGCCGGCGTCGCCCGCGACGAACACGCCCGGCGTCGAGGCCTGGTAGACGTCGTCGCGCTCGACGTTGCCGCGGTCGGTGAACGACAGGCCGAGCTGGTCCTCGAGCGCGGTGCGCTCGGGCCCGGTGAAGCCCATCGCGATGAGCACGAGGTCGGCCGGGATCTCGCGCTCGGTGCCGGCCTTGGGCACGCGGCGGCCGTCGACGAACTCCGTCTCGGCGACGCGCAGCGCCCGGACCTCGCCCGCGTCGTTCGCGAGGAATTCGACCGTCGACGCGAGGTACTCGCGCTGACCGCCCTCCTCGTGCGCGGACTGGACCTCGAAGATCGTCGGCGTCATGGGCCACGGCTGGTGCTCGGGACGCTCCCCCGGAGGACGACGCCCGATCGCGAGGTTCGTGACGCTCAGCGCACCCTGGCGGTGGGCGGTGCCGATGCAGTCGGCGCCCGTGTCACCGCCGCCGATGACGACGACGTGCTTGCCCTCGGCCGTGATCTGGTTGGGGACGGAGTCGCCGGCGACGGCGCGGTTCGACTCGACGAGGTACTCCATCGCGAAGTGCACGCCCGCGTAGTCGCGACCCGGGATCGGCAGGTCGCGCGGAACGGTCGCACCCGTCGCGATCACGATGGCGTCGTATCGTGCGCGGAGGTCCTTCCACGAGATGTCTTTGCCGATCTCGACGCCGGCGCGGAACCGCGTGCCCTCGTCGCGCATCTGGCGCAGGCGTGCCTCGATGTGGCGCTTCTCCATCTTGAAGTCGGGGATGCCGTATCGCAGGAGCCCGCCGATGCGGTCGTCGCGCTCGAACACGGCGACCGTGTGGCCCGCGCGCGTGAGCTGCTGCGCGGCGGCGAGGCCGGCGGGGCCGGAGCCGACCACCGCGACCGTCTTGCCGGTGAGCCGCCCGGGCGGCTCGGGCTCGATCCACCCGCTCGCGAATGCCTCGTCGGCGATCGAGACCTCGACCTGCTTGATGGTGACGGCGGGCTGGTTGATGCCCAGCACGCACGCGCTCTCGCACGGTGCCGGGCACAGGCGGCCCGTGAACTCGGGGAAGTTGTTCGTCGCGTGCAGGCGCTCGCTCGCGGCGCGGCCCTCGCCGCGCCACGTGAGGTCGTTCCACTCCGGGATCAGGTTTCCGAGCGGGCAGCCCTTGTGGCAGAACGGGATGCCGCAGTCCATGCAGCGGCCCGCCTGACGGCGGAGCACCGCAGAGTCGCCCGGCTCGTAGACCTCTTTCCAGTCGAGGATGCGCACCGGAACGGGCCGACGCGGGGGCAGCTCGCGTTCGGTGACCTTGAGAAAGCCCTTGGGGTCAGCCACCCGTCACCTCCAGGATGCGGCTCCAGACGACGTCGCCATCGGGGTCGAGTCCCTCGGCGACCGCCTCCTGGCGGGTCTGCAGCACGGCCGCGTAGTCGCGCGGCATCACGAGCACGAAGTTCGCGAGCTCGGCCTCGAAGTCCTCGAGGAGCGCCCGTGCCAGAGTCGAATCGGTCTCTGCGACGTGCTGCTCGAGCAGGTCGCGCAGGATCGCCGCGTCGCCCGAGCCCAGTTCACCGAGCGAGAGCTCGCCTGCCGCGAGGGCTTCGCGGTTCACGAGCCGCTCGTCGAGCCTGTACACATACGCCGTCCCGCCCGACATGCCGGCGCCGAGGTTGCGTCCGGTCGGGCCGAGGATCACCGCGAGACCACCGGTCATGTACTCGAGCGCGTGGTCGCCGACGCCTTCGACGACGGCGGTGGCACCCGAGTTCCGCACGAGGAACCGCTCCCCCACCACTCCGCGGAGGAACATCGTCCCCTGTGTCGCGCCGTAGCCGATGACGTTGCCGGCGATGACGTTCTTCGACGCGTCGAATGTGGCGCCCTTCGGCGGCCGGATCACGATCTGCCCGCCGGAGAGACCCTTTCCGACGTAGTCGTTCGAGTCTCCTTCGAGTCGCAGGGTGATGCCCGCGGGCATGAACGCACCGAACGACTGCCCGGCGGACCCCGTGAGGTTCACGACGATCGAGCCCGACGGCAGGCCGTTCTCACCGCGCGCCCGCGTCACATGGTGCCCGAGCAGCGTGCCGACCGCCCGTTCCGTGTTCCGGATCGGCAGCGAGAGCTCGATGCGCCCGCCGTGCGCGATGACGTCGCGCGCCTGATCGATGATCTGCACGTCGAAATGCTTGTCGAGCTCATGCTCCTGCGGTCGCAGGTTGCGACGCGGCTCGTCGGGGGCGAACAGCGGACCCTCGAGCACCGGCGAGAGGTCGAGGCCGCTCGCCTTCCAGTGCTCGATCGCGCCGTTGACGTCGAGGAGCTCGCTGTGGCCGATCGCCTCGTCGAGCGAGCGGAAGCCGAGCTGCGCCAGGTACTCGCGCACCTCTTGCGCGATGAACTCCATGAAGTTCACCACGAACTCCGGCTTGCCGGTGAACCGCGACCGGAGCACCGGATTCTGCGTCGCGACGCCGACCGGGCACGTGTCGAGGTGACAGACACGCATCATGACGCAGCCTGACACGACGAGCGGCGCCGTCGCGAAACCGAACTCCTCGGCGCCAAGGAGCGCGCCGATGATGACGTCGCGACCCGTCTTGAGCTGCCCGTCGACCTGCACGACGACACGGTCGCGCATGCCGTTGAGCATGAGGGTCTGCTGCGTCTCGGCGAGGCCGAGCTCCCACGGTGTGCCCGCGTGCTTGAGCGAGTTGAGCGGGCTCGCACCCGTCCCGCCGTCGTGGCCCGAGATGAGGATCACGTCGGCGAGGGCCTTCGCGGTGCCCGCGGCGACCGCGCCGATGCCCGACTGGCTCACGAGCTTCACGTGCACGCGGGCACCCGGGTTGGCACGCTTCAGATCGAAGATGAGCTGCTTGAGGTCCTCGATCGAGTAGATGTCGTGGTGCGGCGGCGGCGAGATGAGCCCGACGCCCGCGGTTCCGCCGCGCGTGCGCGCGATCCACGGGTACACCTTGCCCGGAGGCAGCTGACCGCCCTCGCCGGGCTTCGCACCCTGCGCGAGCTTGATCTGGATGTCATCCGCCTCGGTCAGATAGATGCTCGTGACGCCGAACCGCCCGGACGCCACCTGCTTGATCGCGCTGCGACGCTCGGGGTCCTTGAGGCGCTCGACGTCCTCGCCGCCCTCGCCGGTGTTCGACTTCCCGCCGATGCGGTTCATCGCGACGGCGAGCGTCTCATGCGCCTCCCGGGAGATCGAGCCGTAGCTCATCGCACCGGTCGAGAACCGCTTTACGATCGCCTCGACGGGCTCAACCTCGTCGATGGGCACCGGTGTGCGGCCCTCGGTGCGCAGCCGGAACAGGCCGCGCAGCGTCTTCAGCTCCTCGGCCTGGTCGTCGACGAGCTTGGTGTACTCGCGGAAGATGTCGTACCGGCGCGTGCGGGTCGAGTGCTGCAGGCGGAACACCGTGTCGGGGTTGAACAGGTGCGGCGAGCCGTCGCGACGCCACTGGTACTCGCCTCCGGTCCAGAGCCGCTCGTGCGCGCGCACCGCGGCGTCCTCCGGATAGGCGTACGCGTGGCGAGCGGCGTTCTCGGCCGCGATGACGTCGAGGCCGACGCCGCCGAGCTTGGACTCCGTGCCGGTGAAGTACGTGTCGATGAGCTCCTGCGAGAGCCCGACCGCCTCGAACACCTGCGCGCCCGCGTACGAAGACACCGTTGAGATGCCCATCTTGGACATGATCTTCAGCACGCCCTTGCCGAGCGCGTAGATGAGGTTCTGCACCGCCTTCTCGGGTGTGATCCCCGTGATGAACCCCGAGCGGACGAGGTACTCGACGGTCTCCATCGCGAGATACGGGTTGACGGCGGATGCCCCGTACCCGATGAGCGTCGCGACGTGATGCACCTCGCGCACATCGCCGGCCTCGACCACGAGGCCCACCTTCATGCGCGTCTCCTTGCGGATGAGGTGGTGGTGCACCGCCGACAGCATGAGCAGCGACGGGATCGGCGCGAGGTCCTTGTTCGAGTCGCGGTCGCTGAGGACGATGAACTCGGCGCCGTCCTCGATGGCCTGGTCGACCTCGGTGCACATCTGCTCGAGGCGCTTCTTCATGCCCTTCGCACCGGCCTCGACGCGGTAGAGACCGCGGATCGTGACCGACGTGCGGCCGGGCAGCGCCGTGTCGATGTGCTGGATCTTCGCGAGCTCGTCGTTGTCGATGACCGGGAAGTCGAGGACGACCTGGCGCGTGTGGTCCGGCCCCCACGAGAGCAGGTTGCGCTCGGGTCCGAGTCCCGATCCGAGCGACGTGACCACTTCTTCGCGGATCGAGTCGAGCGGCGGATTCGTCACCTGCGCGAACTGCTGCGTGAAGTAGTCGAACAGAAGGCGCGGCCGGTCGCTGAGGACCGCCACGGGCGTGTCGCTGCCCATCGCGCCGAGCGGCTCGGCGCCGTTCTGCCCCATGGGCGTGAGCAGGATCCGCACCTCTTCTTCGGTGTACCCGAACGTGCGCTGGCGGCGCGTGATCGACGCGATCGGGTGCACGATGTGCTCGCGCTCGGGAAGGTCGGCGAGACGCACACGGCCCTTGTCGAGCCATTCCTGCCACGGATGCATCGTCGCCAGCTCGCGCTTGATCTCGTCGTCCTCGATGATGCGTCGCTGGGCGGTGTCGACGAGGAACATGCGGCCGGGGCGCAGGCGCCCGCGGCGCTTGATGCGCGACGGCTCGAAGTCGAGCACGCCGGTCTCGCTGCCGATGACGACGAGCCCGTCGGTCGTCTCGGTCCAGCGTCCCGGGCGCAGGCCGTTCCGGTCGAGCGTCGCTCCGACGAGTGTGCCGTCGGTGAAGATGAGCGCCGCCGGCCCGTCCCACGGCTCCATCTGCATCGAGTGGTACTCGTAGAACGCGCGCAGTTCGGGGCTGATGTCGGCCTGCTTCTCGTAGGCCTCCGGCACCATCATCATGATCGCGTGCGGAAGGCTGCGCCCCGTGAGGGTCAGAAGCTCGAGCACCTCGTCGAACGAGGCCGAGTCGCTCGCTCCCTCCGTGCAGATCGGGAACAGCGGGCGGAGGTCGCCCACCAGCTGGGATTCGAGCTGCGACTGGCGCGCGCGCATCCAGTTGCGGTTTCCGTTGATCGTGTTGATCTCGCCGTTGTGCGCCAGCATCCGCAGCGGCTGCGCGAGCGGCCACGACGGGAACGTGTTCGTCGAGTAGCGGGAGTGCACGACGGCGAGCTCGGTCGCGAAGCGCTCGTCCTGCAGGTCGGGGTAGAACGGCTCGAGCTGCAGGGTCGTGACCATTCCCTTGTAGCCGAGCGTGCGGGCGGAGAGCGTCACGAAGTAGGCGCCGAGCTCCCGACGCGCACGCTTGCGCAGGCGGAAGGTGTGGCGGTCGAGGGCGATCCCCGACAGCGCCGGCTCGTCGCCCGTGGCCGGACGCGACACGAAGAGCTGCTCGAACGCGGGACGCGCCTCGTAGGCGAGCTTCCCGAGGTGCTCGTCCTCGGTGGGCACTTCACGCCAGCCGAGCACGGTGAGGCCCTCGGATGCGGCGATCCGCTCGATGCCGGCCTTCTGCGCGGCGCGCTCCTCGTCGTCGCGCGGCAGGAACACCATGCCGGCGGCGTACTCCCCCACCGGCGGCAGCGAGAAGTCGACGACCGCGCGCAGGAACGCATCCGGCATCTGCGTCAGAATGCCCGCGCCGTCGCCCGTGCCCGCGTCGGACCCGATCGCACCGCGGTGCTCGAGGTTGCGCAGGGCGGTCAGCGCGAGGTCGACGATGTCGTGCCCCGGCTCGCCGCGCAACGTCGCCACCATCGCGAGACCGCAGGCGTCCTTCTCGAAGGCAGGGTTGTACATGCCCTGCTTCGAAGGCAGAGCACCTCCTACCGCGCGGGCACGCTCACTCGCGCGGTCCGCACCGAGACGCGGGCTCGAAGCCATACACGTACCGTCCTCACAGTTGATCGTCAAAGGTGGGACGCCGTCGGCCCATCTGCTGCCGGAGCAGCTCTACTTGCTGGCGGGTGCGCTTGTGGCTGTGCCCTCTGGAACGCCGTCTGCCGGGGGTTCGCTGGTGTCGACGTATTCCGGAGTGTCTTGCGATTGTACAGCGCCCTCCGGCGTCCACTCGCGACCGGGCACGTACGGCGATGGCTCGTAGCCCGGGTGACGCCGCTTCTGCACGAAGATGATGACCAGGCCGACGATCACGCCGAGGATCGCCGCCCACACGTTCGTGCGGAGTCCGAGGATGATCTCGCTCGGGTCGATGCGGATGGACTCCCACACGATGCGGCCCGCGCTGTACCAGACGAGGTAGAGGCCGAACAGGCGCCCCCACTGCAGGCGGAAGCGCCGACCTGCCCACAGCAGCACGACGACCCCGAGCGCGTTCCAGATCACCTCGTACAGGAACGTCGGGTGGAACAGGGTGCCCTCGGCGAGGCCGGGCGGGAACGCCGGGTTGTCGCTGTCGATCTCGAGGCCCCACGGCAGGTCGGTGGGCAGGCCGAACAGCTCCTGGTTGAACCAGTTACCGAAGCGGCCGATCGCCTGCGCGAGCAGGAGTCCGGGGGCGAGCGCGTCCGCGAACGACGTGAAGCGGATGCCGGTCCACCGGCATCCGAGCCAGGCGCCGATCGCACCGCCGATGAGCGATCCGTAGATCGCGATGCCGCCCTCCCAGATGTACAGGGCGGACAGAGGGTTCCTGCCCTCGCCGAAGTAGAAGTCCCAGTGTGTGACGACGTGGTAGATGCGCGCGCAGATGATCGCGAGCGGCACCGCGAGGAGGGCGATGTCGATGACCACCCACGGCTCGGCGCCGCGCCTGGTGAGACGGCGGTTCGTCATGAGCACCGCGACGATGATGCCGACGATGATGCACAACGCGTAGAAGTGGATGCGCAGTGGTCCGATGTCGAAATAGCTCACCGGAGGACTCGGGATGCTGGCGATCGCGCTCTGCGCGGCGGCATGGATCATGGAGAGATCGTCCTTGCTGAGGGGGCCCGCCGGCGGTCGGCCGGCGTGGAGAGTCTACTTGGCGGTGTCGAGAGCCGTTCCCGCGGCGAGTGCGCGCGCGGTCTGGGCGAGCCCGTCGAGCCCGCCCTCGCGAAGCGCCCGCACCAGGGCGGTGCCGACGATCGCGCCGTCGGCGTACTCGAGGACGCCCGCCACGTGCTCGGCGTTCGAGATGCCGATGCCGACGCACGCGCGCTCGGCGCCGTGCTCGCGAAGCCGGCCGACGAGCGTGCGCGCCGCCGCGTCGAGCTGCTCGCGCTCGCCGGTGATCCCCATCGTGGACACGGTGTACACGAAGCCCGTGGAGTTCTCGACGATGAGGTCGAGCCGCTCGTCGGTCGACGTGGGCGCGGCGAGGAACACGCGGTCGAGGCCCGTCCGCCTCGAGGCGGCGATCCACTCCCCCGCCGCTTCGGGCGTGATGTCGGGGGTGATGAGGCCGGCTCCGCCCGCCGCGGCCAGGTCGTCGGCGTAGCGGTCGACGCCGTACTGCACGACCGGATTCCAGTACGACATGACGAGCACGGGGGCATCGACGCGGCGGCTGATCTCGCGCACGGCGGTGAAGGTGTCGCGCAGGCGGAACCCGGCCGCGAGGGCCGCCTGCGTCGCCTCCTGGATGACGGGACCGTCCATGACCGGATCGGAATACGGCGGTCCGAGTTCGAGGACGTCGGCGCCGTTCTCGGCGAGGGTGACGGCCGCTTCGATGCTCGTCTCGAGGTCGGGGAACCCGATGGGCAGGTACCCGACGAAGGCTCCTCGGCCCGCGGCGCGGGCGCCGTCGATGGCGGCGGCGACGCGAGAGGTCACTGCGCGTCCTCCTCGTCGTACAGGCCGAACCAGCGTGCGGCGGTGTCCATGTCTTTGTCCCCGCGGCCCGAGAGGCACACGGCGAGGACGGCCTCCGGGCCGAGTTCGCGCCCGATCCGCAGCGCGCCCGCCAGCGCGTGCGCGGACTCGATCGCCGGGATGATGCCCTCGGTCTCGGAGAGCAGGCGCAGCGCGTCCATCGCCTCGGCATCCGTCGCGGGGATGTACTCGGCGCGCCCGATCTGGGCGAGCCACGCGTGCTCGGGACCGACGCCCGGGTAGTCGAGGCCGGCCGAGATCGAGTGCGACTCGATCGTCTGGCCGTCCTCGTCCTGGAGGACGAATGTGCGCGCGCCGTGCAGCACGCCAGGCCGACCGCGCTCGATCGAGGCCGCGTGCCGATCCGTGTCGACGCCGTCGCCGGCCGCCTCGACGCCGTACAGCCGCACGCCTTCGTCGTCGAGGAACGCGTCGAACATGCCGATCGCGTTCGAGCCACCGCCGACGCACGCGAGCACGGCATCCGGAAGGCGCCCGACCTCTTCGAGCAGCTGCGCGCGGGCCTCATCGCCGATGACCTTCTGGAAGTCGCGCACCATGGCCGGGAACGGATGCGGCCCCGCCGCCGTCCCGAAGATGTAGTTCGTCGTCTCGACGCTCGCGACCCAGTCGCGGTAGGCCTCGTTGATCGCGTCCTTGAGCGTGCGCGACCCCGTGCGGACGGGAACGACCTCCGCGCCGAGCAGGCGCATGCGGGCGACGTTGAGCGCCTGGCGCTGAGTGTCGACCTCGCCCATGTAGATCGTGCAGTCGAACCCGAAGAGGGCCGCGGCCGTGGCCGTCGCGACGCCGTGCTGGCCCGCGCCGGTCTCGGCGATGACGCGCGTCTTGCCGAGGCGCTTCGTGAGCAGCGCCTGGCCGATGACGTTGTTGATCTTGTGCGAGCCGGTGTGGTTGAGGTCTTCGCGCTTGAGGAAGACGCGCGCGCCACCGGCCTGCTCGGCGAAGCGGGGCACCTCGGTGATCGGCGACGGTCGCCCTGCGTACGAGTGCAGCAGCCGCTGGAACTCGGCTCGGAACTCCGGGTCGACGATCGCCTCTTCGTAGACGACGGTCAGCTCGTCGATCGCCGCGATGAGCGACTCGGGCATGTAGCGTCCGCCGAAGTCGCCGAAGAACGGCCCGGTCTGTGCGCGCAGGCTCACGATGCGCTCCTCCTGTCAGTCGATGCGACGGATGCCCCGGCGTCGAGGAACGCGCGCAGCGTCGCCACGGGGTCGCCGGTCACGAGGGCTTCGCCGATGAGCACGACGTCCGCGCCCGCGGCGCGGTAATGCGCGACGTCGGCGGGCTCGAGCACGGCGGACTCCGCGATCTTGACGGCATCCGACGAGATGCGGTCGGCGAGCCGGCCGAACAAGTCGCGGTCGAGCTCGAAGGTCGTCAGGTCTCGCGCGTTGACGCCGATCACGCGCGCGCCGAGCTCGTTCGCGCGGTCGACCTCTTCGGCCGAGTGCGTCTCGACGAGCGGGGTCATCCCCAGTTCGAGGATCAGGGCGTGCAGCCGCGCGAGCACGGGCTGCTCGAGGGCGGCCACGATCAGAAGCACGAGGTCGGCGCCGGCGGCGCGGGCCTCGAGCACCTGGTACTCGGTGGCGATGAAGTCCTTGCGCAGGACGGGCAGCGACACCGCGGCCTTCACCGCCTCGAGGTCGGCGAGGCTCCCCTTGAACCGGCGTCCCTCCGTGAGGACCGAGATGGCCGATGCGCCGCCCCGCTCGTACAGCGTCGCCTGCAGGGCGGGATCGGGGATGGCGGCGAGGTCACCGCGCGACGGACTGGCGCGCTTGACCTCCGCGATGATCTTGACGCGGTCGGCCGGAGCGAGTGCGGCGAGGACGTCGCGCGCGGGGGTCTGAGCGAGAGCGGCCGCCTCGACGACGGCGAGCGGCCGCTGCGAGGCGCGAGCCTCCGCATCCTCCACCGCGCCGGCCGTCAGGTCGGCGAGCATGTCAGTGCGCTTTCGGAGAGTACTTCGGGCCGTTGACGCCGTAGCCCATCTTCGCCATCACCCAGCCGACGATGAGGCCGACGACGAGCAGCACCGCGCTCGCCCACACGAGCCACGCCATGTCGAGGAAGAACGCGACCGTTCCGATCGTGATCGCGACGAGCATGATGACAACGGCCGTCCAGGCTGCAGGCGAGTGTCCGTGGCCAGGGTCGCCGATGGGGTTGCTCATTGGTCTCCTCCGTGTTGCTCAGGCGTGGCCAGTCTAGCCGTTCACGCCGTGGGGTCTTCGCCGCGTGAGAGCTCGTCCCACGAATCGATCGCGTCGGGTTTCGCGGATGCCTCGCCCGGCATGTGGCCGGCGGATGCGGCATCCGTGCGGAAGCGTCGTGCGCTCTCGCGCCAGCGCCCCGCGGTCACGAGCACGAACACCCCGGCGAGGGTCAGGACGACGGCGGCGACGAGCGCGATCACGGGCCACGGCGTCTCCGAGATGCCGGAGACGAGCGACGCGACGGCGCCGCCTGCGATGCCGGTCGCGTCGGTCACCGCTCCTGCGACGGCGTCGACCGGCTGCGTGAACACGATGCGGCCGACGACGTACGCGAGCGCGCCTCCGATGAGGAGTGTCAACGCGCCGAGGATGTACCGCAGCACCGTGCCCACGATCGTGAGCGCCGCCCCTATCGCGAGGGCCGCGAGGCTGAGGGGTGTGAGCAGCGGCACGGCGTCGGCGCCCGAGACGGCGAGCGTGTCGGATGCCCCGTCCGCGAGCGTCACATCGAGCCACGTCTGCGTCGCCGCGATCACTCCGATCGCCCCCGCGGCGAGCACGGCGAGGACGCCGACCAGGCGTGCGCGGCGCGTCATCGGGCGCCTTCGGCCGCCGGGAGACCCGTCGCCGGCTCGAGATCGTCCGAATCGAAGCACGTGCGCGTGCCGGTGTGGCACGCCGGGCCGATCTGCTCGACCTGCAGCAGCACCGCGTCGCCGTCGCAGTCCAGACGCGCACCGCGGACGAGCTGGATGTTGCCCGACGTGTCGCCCTTGCGCCAGTACTCCTGGCGCGAGCGCGACCAGAACGTCACGCGGCCCTCGGTGAGCGTGCGGCGGAGAGCCTCGGCGTCCATCCATCCCAGCATGAGGACCTCGCGCGTATCCCACTGCTGCACGATCGCGGCCACGAGGCCGTCTGCGTTGAACGCGACGCGCGCGATGCGCTCGTCCACGGACTGGCTCATACGGGCCCGCTCCCCTCGCTCACGGCATCCGCGATCGCCGCGCCGTCGCGCACCACGATGCCCTCGGCCGCCATCGCCGCCTTGACCTGCCCGACGGTGAGCTGGCCGGAGTGGAACACGCTCGCCGCGAGCACCGCGTCGGCGCCCGCCCGCACGGCGGGCGCGAAATGCTCGACGCTGCCGGCGCCGCCCGACGCGATCACGGGCACGCTGGAGACCTCGCGCATGAGGGACACGAGCTCGAGGTCGAAGCCCTCGCGCGTGCCGTCGGCGTCGATCGAGTTCACGAGCAGCTCTCCGGCGCCGCGCTCGATCGCCTCACGCGCCCACGCGAGCGCGTCGAGGTCGGTCTCGGTGCGCCCGCCGTGGGTCGTCACGACGAATCCGGAGGGGTGACGGTCGCTGGGGCCGGTCGAGGCGCGCTTCACATCGAGCGAGAGCACGAGCACCTGCGCGCCGAAGCGGTCGGCGATCTCGTCGATGAGCTCGTGACGGGCGATCGCGGCCGAGTTGACGCCGACCTTGTCGGCGCCGACCGACAGCAGTCGCCCGACGTCGTCGGCCGAGCGCACTCCCCCGCCGACCGTGAGCGGGATGAACACCTGCTCGGCGGTGCGCTGCACGACCTCGTACATCGTCGCGCGCTCGTCGACGGTCGCGGTGACGTCGAGGAACGTGAGCTCGTCGGCGCCCTGCTCGAAGTAGAGGGCGGCGAGCTCGACGGGGTCGCCCATGTCGCGCAGGTTCAGGAAGTTGACGCCCTTCACGACGCGGCCGGCGGCCACGTCGAGGCACGGGATGACACGGCACGCGAGACCCATGTCACAGCCTCGCAGCGTCGATCGCCGTGACGAGGATCGCCCGCGCGCCGATCGCGTACAGCTCGTCCATCACGCGGTTGACGCCCTTGCGCGGGCTCATCACCCGGACGGCGACCCACTCGGGATCGCGCAGCGGAGAGATCGTGGGCGATTCGATGCCCGGCGCGATCGCGACCGCCTGGTCGACGAGTGCGACCGGCAGGTCGTAGTCGATCAGCACGTAACGCCGTGCGACCATGACGCCGCGAAGACGTCGCAGGAGCGTCTGCGTCCCCTCGGCCTCGACCGGCGCGCCGATGAGCACCGCCTCGGATTCGAGGATCACGGGGCCGAAGATCTCCAGCCCCGCCTGGCGCAGGGTCGTACCGGTCGAGACGACATCGGCGACGGCATCCGCCACACCCAGCCGCACCGCGGACTCGACCGCGCCGTCGAGCGGCACGAGGTCCACGGCGATGCCGCGCTCGTCGAGGAAGCCGTCGACCAGACCCGGATAGGCGGTGGCGACGCGGTGCCCTTCGAGGTCCTCGACCGACGAGAACCGCCCGGGAGGGCCCGCGAAGCGGAACGTCGAGTCGCCGAAGCCGAGTGCCTCGATCTCTCGCGCGCCGGGCATGCGCGCGTCGAGGAGCAGGTCTCGGCCGGTGATCCCGACGTCGAGCGCGCCCGATCCGACGTACGTCGCGATGTCTTTCGGGCGCAGGTAGAAGAACTCGACCTCGTTCTGAGGGTCGATGACGTGCAGGTCCTTCGGATCGCGGCGGCCGATGTATCCGGCCTCCTGGAGCATCTCGGCGGCGGTGTCGGCGAGCGATCCCTTGTTCGGCACGGCGATTCGCAACATGGGTGCGGGTCTTTCGTGAGTCGTGGCGGTGGGCGGGGCTTCGCTCACAGATGTCGGTAGACGTCGTCGAGCGTGAGGCCCTTCGCGAGCATGAGCACCTGCAGGTGGTAGAGCAGCTGCGAGATCTCTTCGGCTGCTGCATCCGTCGACTCGTATTCGGCGGCCATCCAGACCTCCGCCGCCTCTTCGACGATCTTCTTGCCGATGGCGTGGACGCCCGCGTCGAGCTGCGCGACCGTGCCCGAGCCCTCGGGCCGCTCAACCGCCTTGCGGCTCAGCTCGGTGAACAACTCGTCGAACGTCTTCACCCGTCAAGGTTAGCGAACCGTGCTGCCGTCTCGGCCCGTGCGGGTGCTCCGCTCCCCCGGTGAACGGGGCGCGGCGACGGCTCAGTGCGCGCCGTCGTGCCGGTGGCGGCGGGCCGTCTCGCGCAGCGCGCGGATCGCTTCATCCGGATCGTCCGACCCGAACACGGCGGATCCTGCGACGAACGTGTCGGCGCCCGCTTCGGCCGCCTGCCCGATCGTCGACTCCGAGATGCCGCCGTCGACCTGCAGCCACACGCTCGAGCCGCGGCGTCGCGCCTCGTCGGCGAGGCGCCGCAGCTTCGGCATAGTCTCGGGCATGAAGGACTGCCCGCCGAACCCGGGCTCGACGGTCATCACGAGAATCTGGTCGACCTCGTCGAGCAGGTCGAACAGCCCCTCGACCGGCGTCGCGGGCTTGACGGCGACGCCCGCGCGCGAGCCGATGTCGCGAAGGCGGCGGGCGAGCGCGACGGGCTCGGTCGCGGCCTCGAGATGGAACGTGACGGATGCCGCACCCAGCTCGGCGTAGCCCGGAGCCCACCGATCGGGGTCGGTGATCATGAGATGCACGTCGAGCGGCACAGGGCTCGTCGCCTGGATGCGCTCGACCATCTGCGGGCCGAACGTGAGGTTCGGGACGAAGTGGTTGTCCATGACGTCGACATGGACGAAGTCCGCCCCCGCGATGCGGGCCAGCTCGGCCTGCATGTTCACGAAGTCGGCCGCGAGGATGCTCGGGTTGATGCGGACGTCGGCGGCTTCGTGAGACGGGCGGTGCATCCGTCCATTATCCCGAGCGCAGGGACCCTGCCCGCACCGTCAGACCTTGCGCAGGAGCGAGATCGACATCGCGTCGGTGTTGTGGCGGTGCGGCCACAGTTGCGCGCGGCCGGAGCCGTCGGCCTGCGGCACGAGCCCCGGGTCGGACGACGAGAGCGCCGAGACGACCTGCCGCGCGTCGAGATCCTCGATCGAGCCGCCCAGCTCGCGCTTGACCTCCGCGACCACGCCCGCCGTCTCGGCGAGGTGCGGCGAGCACGTGACGTAGGCGACCACGCCGCCGGGCTTGAGCGCGGTCACAGCGGCGAGCAGCAGATCGCGCTGCAGGTCGGTGAGCGTCGGGATGTCGGCGGGCGACTTGCGCCAGCGCGCCTCGGGACGACGGCGCAGCGCGCCGAGGCCCGTGCACGGCGCGTCGACGAGGATGCGGTCGTACTGCTCGGGGGATTCCGCGGCGCGTACACGGCCGTCCTCCTCCGACACCGGGACGTCGAGCGGAACGCCCGCGAGGGCCTGACGCACGAGGCCCGCGCGCGACGGCGAGACCTCGTTCGCCTCGACGCGCGCGCCGCCGGCGAGAGCCTCGGCGGCGAGCACCGCCGTCTTGCCACCCGGACCTGCGCACAGATCGAGCCACCGTTCCCCCTCCTGCACGGGGAAGACGCGCGTGAGGGCGAGGGCTGCGAGCTGCGAGCCTTCATCCTGCACACGCAGCCGCCCGCCCGCCGAGCGCACGACGCGGTCGGGGTCTCCGCCGCCGAGCCGGAACCCGATCGGCGAGAACGGAGTCGCCCGCGCCCCCTCAGGAGGCTCCGCAAGCCCCGGCAGCGCGGTCATCGTCACACGCGGCGACGCATTGTCGGCGGTGAGCAGCGCCTCGAGCTCGTCGGCGCGCCCTTCGGCCGCGAGGGCCCGCCGGAAGGCGCGGACCACCCACACGGGGTGCGAGTACACCAGTCCGATGCGCTCGTCGTCGGAGCGCGCGCCCTCGGCGATGCGCTCGAGCCAGTCCCCCGGCGTGTCGCGTGACACACGCCTCAGCACCGCGTTGACGAAGCCGGTCATGCCGCGACCCGCGTTGCGGACGAGCTCGACGGACTCGTTCACGGCGGCGTGCGACGCCACACGCGTCGACAGCAGCTGATGCACGCCGAGCCGCAGCGCGTCGAGTGCGACCGGGTCGATGTCATGGATGGGCCGGTCGGCCGCGATCTCGATCACGGCGTCGTACGTGCCCTGGCGGCGCAGAGTGCCGTACGTGAGCTCGGTCGCCAGCGCGGCATCCGACTCCTCGAGTCCCGCCCGTGCGATCGCGTGCGGAAGAAGGAGGTTCGCGTAGGCCTCCGATTCGTGCACCGCCCGGATCGTGTCGAACGCGACACGCCGCGACGCCTGTGCTCTGCTCATCGGCCGCTCCCTGCGCCTCACGTACCCACCCGGCTGACCGCGCCGCGCGTTCCGCGCCACCAGTCGGCCGCGCCCATCGCATTGCGGCCGGCCGGCTGAACGCGCTCGAGCACGATCGGGAGCGTGCTCGTCCCGACGAGCACCTCCTTGCCGTCCAGGACGATCTCGCCGACGCCCGGCACCGGTGAGCCGTCGCGGGCGGCGCGAGCGCCCAGGACCTTCAGCCGCGTTCCGTCGACGGTCGTGTGGGCTCCCGGCTCGGGGGTGACGCCCCGGATGCGGCCGAGCACGGCCTCTCGCGACTCATCCCACCGGATCCGTCCGTCGTCGTCGGCGAGCTTCGGTGCGTACGTCGGCTCGCCCTCCTGGGGCACCGCGCGCGCGGTGCCCGCCGCGATCTCGTCGACGACGCGTGCGAGGAGCTCCGCACCGTCGACGGAAAGCATCTCGAGCAGGTCCCCGGCCGTGGCATCCGCGGGCACCTCCTGCTCGATCACGCCGAACACGTCACCCGCGTCGAGCTCCGGCACGAGCTGGAACACCGCCGCACCCGTGCGGGCGTCGCCCGCGATGAGCGCGTGCTGCACGGGAGCCGCGCCGCGCCAGCGCGGCAGCAGTGAGAAGTGCAGGTTGATCCAGCCGTGGCGCGGCGTCGACAGGAGCGGCTCGCGCACGAGTCCGCCGTACGCGACGATGACGCCGAGGTCGGGGTCGAGCGCCGTGATTCGCTCGGTCGCCGCCGCGTCCAGGCGGTCGGCCTTGATCGTCGCGAGCCCCAGCTCGTCTGCCGCTGAGGCGACGGGCGACGGCGTCAGCACGCGTTTGCGGCCGACCGGAGCATCCGCGCGCGTGACGACGCCCGCGACCTCGTGGGACGAGGACGCGAGGCGCCGCAGGGACGGGACCGCCGCATCCGGCGTCCCGGCGAACACGAGTCGCATGGTGTTCCTCACAGGTCGAGATCGGGCACATCGACCCGAACTCTGAGTGTATTGCGCGCGCCATCGGGAACGCGGGGTCGACCCTTCGGAGAACGCGCCGACCGCAGCGCGTCGGCGATGACCGCGGCGCGCAGGGTGTGCGCGACGACCGGACCGTGCGCGTAGTCGAAGCGGTACAGAGCCCGCACGAGACCGGATGCCGCGCCGGCCGCGTCTCCCGCGCGGCGCGCCCCGCCCGGGCGCCCGTCATCCGCGCCGACCGGCACGGGGCCGAGCACTGCTGTCGGATCGTGGTCGCCGACCGCCTCGCGCAGCTGGGCGATGACCTCCTCCACGACCTGCAGCTGACCTCGGATGGACGCGACGCGCACGGTGGGCGGCATGCGCAGAGGTGCGCGCTCGGCGAGCTCGCTGCGGGCGTACGCGGGCTGCGTCCAGGTCGCGAACGCGCGTGCCACCGGCCCCTGCACGCCGACGAGATGCACGGGCGCGCCCGGTGCGGCCAGCGCCGCAGCGTTCGACCACCACCGCAGGCAGTGCTCGCCGATGCGCAGGTCGTCGGCGAGGAGCATCCGCTCGCCGTCGAGCAGCACGACGGCGCGATAGCCGCCCTCGGCGACGGGCTCGGCACCGCGCGTCGCGACGACGAGGGCAGGACGCGCGTCGACGGACGCGACCGGGTGCTCGCCGTCCGCGACGATCACGCGGACTCCCGGGAACGCGCGACCGAGTTCGTCGGCGGTGCGCTCGCTTCCCGACGACGCCATGCGGAACCGCACGGACGAGCACTTCGGGCACGACCACGGCGACGCCGAGCGGCCGCACCACGAGCACTCCGGCACGGCGCGCGGGCGGGCGGCGTGGAGCGGGCCGCCGCAGTGCGCGCATCGCGCGGGCGCCCGGCAGTCGGCGCACACGAGCACGGGCGCATAACCCGGGCGTGCCACCTGCACGAGAACGGGGCCGTGCTGCACCGCCTCGCGCGCCGCCGCGAAAGCCGCCGACGGCACGCGCACTCCCCTGCCCTCGCCCTCGCGCGGCGGGCTCAGCACGACGCGGGGCGTCACGCGCCGCGCCGCCGGCACGTCGCGCACCCAGCCGAGCTGCACGAGGCGCTCGACATCGGTCGTACGCGTGTGGCCCGCGAACAGCAGCGCGCAGCCCTCGAGCTCCTGCCGGATGAGCGCCGCATCGCGCGCGTGCACGCCCGGGCTGAGGGGCTCGGCGAGCAGCGGATCGCCGTCGTCCCACAGCGCGACGAGGCCCACGTCGTGCGCGGGCGCGTACACCGTCGAGCGATTGCCGATCACGATGCACGGCTCGGGCGCGAGCAGCCGCAGGTACTGCGCGTAGCGCGCCTGCGCCGACTGCCGTGCGTCGTCTCGCACGATCGCCTCGTCGGGCACGCGCCCCGCCAGAGCCGCCTCGAGCTGGGAGAGGTCGCGGTAGTCGGGCACCGCGACCACGGTGCTGCGGCCCGCTGCGAGCATGTGCGCGGCGGCCGCGGCGAGCAGGTCGGCCCAGGCCGCCACCTCGACGCCGGTCGACAGGCGGCGCGCGACGGGCGGCGCGTCGAGCGCGACACGGCCCCCGTCGTCGAGAGCCTCCGCGAGACCGGGGAACGTCGCGAGCGTCGCATCCGCTTCCGACACGACGGATGCCCCGACCCGCGGCCGCTCGACGGGCGGCGCCGCGAGCCACGCCTTCTCGGCGCGCACCATGCGCCGGGGAACGGCGAGGCGCAGGATGTCGCTCGCGGAGCCCGCGGCACGGTCGGCGGCGCGACGCGCGAGCGTGTACAGCCCCGGCGTGAGCACCGGGACCGGCGACACGACCGCGTCGAGCTCCGACAGGGGGCGGTCCGTGGCATCCGGATCGCCGATCTCGACCAGGTAGCCGTCGACCACCCGACCCGCCGATCGCAGCGGCACGCGCACACGCACACCGGGCTGCGCCGCGTCGGCGAGGGCGTCGGGGATCGCGTAGTCGAAGAGACGGTCGAGCTGCGGAAGCGGTGAGTCGATCAGGACCCGCGCGACGCGCCGCGCGCGCATGTCAGAGCCCTGCGGCCGACCGGAGGTCGTCGACGCGGTCGGTGCGCTCCCACGTGAAGTCGGGGAGCTCGCGCCCGAAGTGGCCGTAGGCGGCGGTCTGCGCGTAGATGGGGCGCAGGAGGTCGAGGTGCTCGATGATCGCCCGCGGACGGAGGTCGAACACGTCGAGGATCGCCCGCGTGATGACCTCGTCGGGGACGACGCCCGTGCCGAACGTCTCGACGTAGAGGCCGACCGGCTTGGCCTTGCCGATCGCGTACGCGACCTGCACCTCGAGGCGCTCGGCGAGGCCTGCGGCGACCGCGTTCTTGGCGACCCAGCGCATCGCGTATGCGCCCGAGCGGTCGACCTTCGACGGGTCCTTGCCGCTGAACGCGCCGCCGCCGTGCCGCGCCGCGCCGCCGTACGTGTCGATGATGATCTTGCGTCCGGTCAGGCCCGCGTCGCCCTTCGGCCCGCCGATCACGAACGGGCCGGCGGGGTTGATGTAGTGCTTCACGCCGGACAGGTCGAGGCCGGTCGACTCGAGCACGGGATCGATGACCTCGGCCCGCACCGCGGCGCGCAGCGCCTTCTGCGAGATGTCGGGATGGTGCTGCGTCGACAGCACGATCGACTCGACCGTGCGGGGCGTCGAACCCTCGTAGCCGAGCGTGACCTGCGTCTTGCCGTCGGGGCGCAGGAACGGGAGCGCGCCGGACCGGCGCGCCTCGGCGAGCCGCTCGGCCATGCGGTGCGCGGTCCATGCCGCCATCGGCATGAGCTGCGGCGTCTCGGTGGTCGCGAACCCGAACATGATGCCCTGGTCGCCCGCGCCCTGGAGATCGTGCGGGTCTTCCGAGCCGTCCTCGCGGCGCTCGAAGGCCTTGTCGACGCCGGCCGCGATGTCGGACGACTGCGCGCCGATCGACACGCTCACACCGCACGAGTCGCCGTCGAAACCGGTGTCGCTCGACGTGTAGCCGATGTCGTTGACCACACGGCGCACGATCGCCGGGATCTCGACGTACGCCGACGTCGACACCTCACCCGCGACGTGCACGAGCCCGGTCGTCACGAGCGTCTCGACCGCCACACGACCCTTCGGGTCTTCGGCGAGGATCGCATCGAGGATGCTGTCGGAGATCTGGTCGCAGATCTTGTCGGGGTGCCCCTCGGTGACGGACTCGGACGTGAACAGACGCAGGTCGGTCATGGTGCTCCAGCTCGAGAGACGGTTCGGGTGTGCCGCTGACGCGGTGGCACCAGTATGCCGACGGCGTGCGACAGCGCGGATCGCGTCGAAACCGGGCGTCTCAGACGCCCGGCGCGGGATCACTCAGCCGGGCGCAGGCGCAGCTTGTCTTCGTTGATCTCGTGGAGCGCGATCGTGAGCGGCTTGTCCTCGACGGTCGAGTCGACGAGCGGGCCGACGTTGTCGAACAGGTTGCCCTCGTGGAGGTCCGAGTAGTAGTCGTTGATCTGGCGCGCGCGCTTGGCTGCGTAGATCACGAGCTGGTACTTCGAGTCCACCTTCTCGAGAAGGCTGTCGATCGGGGGCTCGATGATGCCCTGGTTGGTTCCGGCCATGGTGTCCTCCTGAGAAGTGGAAGGGGAAGTCTGCGTGCCCGGCCGCGCCGAGGCATCCAATCATTCTACCCGAGAGAGCCTCGACGCCCGCCGGACGGATCACGTCACGAGCGAGACGACCTCGTCGGCGGCCCGCTCGACGTCGTCGTTCACGACGCGGTAGTCGAACTCGCCCTGGGCCGCCAGCTCGACCTTCGCGGTGCGCAGGCGCCGCGCGCGCTCCTCCTCGCCCTCGGTGCCGCGGCCCACGAGGCGCTGCACGAGTTCGTCCCAGCTCGGCGGGAGCAGGAACACGAGGGTCGCCGACGGCTCGGCCGCGCGCACCTGACGCGCGCCCTGCAGGTCGATCTCGAGCAGCACCGTGCGGCCTTCCTCGAGCGCGCGCTCGATGGGCTTGCGCGGCGTGCCGTAGCGGTACTTGTTGTGCACGGTCGCGTGCTCGAGGAGCTCCCCCGCCGCGATCAGCCGGTCGAATTCGGCGTCGTCCACGAAGAAGTAGTGCTCGCCCTCGACCTCGCCGGGCCGCGGCGGGCGCGTGGTCGCCGACACCGACAGGTGGATCTCCGGATGCCGCTGCCGGATCGCCGCCGCCACGGTGCCCTTGCCGACGGCGGTCGGGCCCGCGAGCACCACGAGGCGACTGCGCCCCGCGCGCGGCTCGGGCTCGGGCCAGCGCCGGTCGAGGAAGTCCTGCAGCGCGCGGCGCTGCCGAGCACCGAGGCCGCCCAGGCGCTTGACCGGGGAGATGCCGAGGTCGCGCAGGATGCGGTCGCGCTTGCCCTCGCCGATCGCCGGGATGCTCGTGAGGAACTCCGTCACCCGCATGGCCCCCGCGGGCGACGACGGGTCGGCGAGCGCCCGCCGCAGCAGCTCCTGCGGCGTGATGACGCGCGTCGTGACGTCGCGCTTGAGCGACGCTCGCTCGCGACGCGCCGCGACGGCGCGCCGCGACGCGGCCACACGGTCGACTTCGGGCGGCCCATGCCGCTCAGCCAAGGTTCACCTCCGCGTAGAGTCCCGCCCGCTCGTCGATGCGGGCGGCGAGCCGGTCGGGGCCGGCGGAAAGGATGCTGCGGCTCTCGCTCGCCACGACGTTCCGGGCGACGCGGCCGAACAGCCGGCGCAGGTCTCTCGGCTCGGCGCCCTGCGCCCCGAAGCCCGGCGCCAGGATGGGGAGCTGCTCGAGCGCGGCATCCGTCAGCCCCACCGCTTCGCGGTCGGCCGTCGCGCCGACGACCACGCCGATCGGGCCGAGGGAATCGACGGATGCGCCACCCGCCACCGCGGCCTCACGCGCGACGCGCGCGGCGACCGTCTCGGCACCCGCACCGTGCACGCTCGCGCTCTGCAGCACGTGCGCTTCGGGGTTGCTCGTCGCCGCGAGGACGAACGCGCCCTTGCCGGTCGCCACCGCCGACGCGAGCGTGTCGCGCAACGAGTCGGCGCCCAGGTAGGGGTTCAGGGTCACGGCATCCGCCTCGAGCGGTGAGCCCGCCGACAGCCACGCCGCCGCGTACCCGTCCATCGTCGAGCCGATGTCGCCGCGCTTCGCGTCGGCGATCACGACGAGGCCCGCGTCGCGTGCGGCACGCAGCACGTCTTCGAGCGCCGCGAATCCGGCTGCGCCGAAGCGCTCGAAGAACGCGACCTGCGGCTTGACGACGCCGACGCGGCCCGCCGACGCCTCGACGACCCGCAGGCCGAACTCGCGGATGCCGGCACCCGATGCCTCGAAGCCCCATTCCTCCACGAGCGAGACGTGCGGGTCGATTCCGACGCACAACGGCCCGTGCGTGTCGAGCGCGGTGCGCAGTCGCGCGCCGAACCCGGCGGTCACGCGGTCACCGCCGCGCGGTCCGCCGCGTACTCCTGCAGACTCTTGACACCGAAGCCGTCCTGCATCGCGTCCATCGCGGTCACCGCAGCGCCGAGCACCGCCATCGTCGTGAAGAGGGCCTTGTCCCCGGCCACGGCCGCCGCGCGGATCTCGTAGCCGTCCGCACGCGCCGCACCGCCGCTCGGCGTGTTCACGACGATGTCGATCTCGCCTTCGTTGATGAGGTCGACGATGTTCTTCTCCCCCGTCGTCTGGGTCTGGCTGTACTTGTTCACGAGGGTCACGTCGATGCCGTTGCGGCCGAGGATCTCGGCGGTGCCCTCCGTCGCGACGAGCGAGAAGCCGAGCTGCTGCAGACGGTGCGCCGGCAGGATCACGGCCCGCTTGTCGCTGTCGGCGACCGAGATGAACACGGTGCCCGACAGCGGCATGCCGCCGTACGCGGCCTCCTGGCTCTTGGCGAACGCCGTCGGGAAGTCGCGGTCGATGCCCATGACCTCGCCCGTCGAGCGCATCTCGGGCCCGAGCACGGAGTCGACGATGTGACCGTCCGCCGTGCGGAAGCGCTTGAACGGAAGCACCGCCTCCTTGACGGCGACCGGTGCGCCGAAGGGCACGCGCGAGCCGTCGACCGGCGGCAGGAGACCTTCGGCGACGAGCTCGGCGATCGTCGCGCCCGCCATGATGCGGGCGGCGGCCTTCGCGAGCGGGATCCCGAGTGCCTTCGACACGAACGGCACGGTGCGGCTCGCACGGGGGTTCGCCTCGATCACGTAGAGCACGCCCGCGCTGATCGCGAACTGCACGTTGATGAGCCCGCGCACGCCGACGCCCTCGGCGATCGCGCGCGTCGCATCGCGCACGCGGTCGATGTCGGAGCGGCCGAGCGACATGGGCGGCAGTGCGCAGCTCGAGTCGCCGGAGTGGATGCCGGCCTCCTCGAGGTGCTCCATCACGCCGCCGACGTACAGCTCGTCGCCGTCGTACAGGGCGTCGACGTCGATCTCGATCGCGTCGTCGAGGAACCGGTCCACGAGCAGCGGGAGGCCCGGGCCGATGATCGCCTGGTCCGCGATGCGGTCGAAGTAGTCGCGCAGGCTCGCGGTGTCGTAGACGATCTCCATGCCGCGGCCGCCGAGCACGAAGCTCGGGCGCACGAGCACGGGGTATCCGATGTCCTCCGCCACGGCGACCGCGCCCTCGACGTCGATCGCCGTTCCGTGGCGCGGCGCGACGAGGCCCGCCGACGCGAGGATGCCGCTGAACAGCCCGCGCTCCTCGGCGAGGTCGATCGCGTCGGGGCTCGTGCCGAGGATGCGGTAGCCGGCGTCCTGGATGCCCTTCGCGAGGCCGAGCGGCGTCTGGCCGCCGAGCTGGCAGATCACGCCGAGGATCTGGCCGGACTGCGACTCGGCGTGCAGCACCTCGAGCACATCCTCGAGCGTGAGCGGCTCGAAGTACAGGCGGTCGCTCGTGTCGTAGTCGGTCGAGACCGTCTCCGGGTTGCAGTTGACCATGACGGTCTCGTAGCCCGCCGCCGACAGCGCGAACGACGCATGCACGCACGAGTAGTCGAACTCGACGCCCTGGCCGATGCGGTTCGGTCCCGAGCCGATGATGACGACCTTCGTGCGATCCGAGGGCGCGACCTCGGTCTCGGCGTCGTAGCTCGAGTAGTGGTAGGGCGTCAGCGCCGGGAACTCCCCCGCGCACGTGTCGACCGTCTTGTAGACGGGACGGACGCCGAGGGCGTGACGGATGCCGCGCACCTCCGCCTCGGCGTCATCGCGCAACTGCGCGATCTGCGCGTCGCTGAACCCGTGCTCCTTCGCGACGCGGAGGGTGTGCGCGTCGAGCTCGCGCGCGGTGCGCACGAACTCGGCGACCTCGTTGATGAGCACGATCTGGTCCAGGAACCACGGGTCGATCTTCGTCGCCTCGAACGCCTGCTCGACCGTCGCGCCCTTGCGCAGCGCCTGCTGCAGCAGCACGATGCGGCCGTCTGTCGGGGTCTTCGCGAGCTCGAGCAGCTCGTCGACCGACCGCGGCTCGTCGCCCCAGTGGAAGCTCGATCCGCGCTTCTCGAGCGAGCGCAGAGCCTTCTGCAGCGCGGTCGCGTAATTGCGTCCGATCGCCATCGCCTCGCCGACCGACTTCATGGTCGTCGTGAGGGTCGTGTCGGCCGCGGGGAACTTCTCGAAGTTGAAGCGCGGCACCTTCACGACGACGTAGTCGAGCGTCGGCTCGAAGCTCGCCGGCGTCACCTTCGTGATGTCGTTCGGGATCTCGTCGAGGCGGTAGCCGATCGCGAGCTTCGCCGCGATTTTCGCGATCGGGAAGCCCGTCGCCTTCGAGGCGAGGGCCGACGAGCGCGAGACGCGCGGGTTCATCTCGATCACGATCACGCGGCCCGTCTCCGGGTCGACGGCGAACTGGATGTTGCATCCGCCCGTGTCGACGCCTACCGCGCGGATGATGTCGATGCCGATGTCGCGCAGCTTCTGGTACTCGCGGTCGGTGAGGGTCAGCGCGGGCGCGACGGTGATCGAGTCGCCGGTGTGCACGCCGACGGGGTCGACGTTTTCGATCGAGCACACGACGACCGTGTTGTCGGCCGTGTCGCGCATGAGCTCGAGCTCGTACTCCTTCCATCCGAGGATCGACTCCTCGAGCAGCACCTCGCTCGTCGGCGAATCGTGCAGACCCGCGCCGCCGATGCGCCGCAGGTCCTCCTCGTCGAACGCGAAGCCCGACCCGAGTCCGCCCATCGTGAACGACGGGCGCACGACGAGCGGGTAGCCGAGCTTCTCGGCGCCGGCGAGCAGCTCCTCCATCGAGTGGCAGATGACGGATGCCGCGACGTCGGCGCCGGCCGCGACGACCAGCTCCTTGAAGATCTGCCGGTCCTCGCCCTTGCGGATCGCGTCGACCTTCGCGCCGATCAGCTCGACGCCGTACTTGTCGAGGATCCCCTGCTCGTGGAGGGCGATCGCCGCATTCAGCGCCGTCTGGCCGCCCAGCGTCGGCAGGATGGCATCCGGCTTCTCCTTCGCGATGATCGTCTCGATCACGGCGGGCGTGATCGGCTCGATGTAGGTCGCGTCGGCGAAGTCCGGGTCGGTCATGATCGTCGCCGGGTTGGGGTTCACGAGGATGACGCGCAGCCCCTCGGCACGCAGCACGCGGCACGCCTGCGTGCCCGAGTAGTCGAACTCGGCGGCCTGGCCGATGACGATCGGGCCCGACCCGATCACGAGGACGCTCTGGATGTCGTCGCGCTTGGGCATCAGTCGTTCTCTCCGGTCGTCGACGCTTCGTCTCGCTGCGCTCGCTCACCATGCGAGGGGTCTCGCTGGGCGCGCATCTCCCGCTCCGCGAGCGAGGCGAGCACCATGTCGCGGAAGCGGTCGAACAGGTAGTTGGCGTCGTGGGGCCCTGCGGCCGCCTCGGGGTGGTACTGCACCGAGAAGGCCGGGATGTCGAGCGCACGCAGGCCCTCGACGACGCGGTCGTTGAGGCCGACGTGGCTCACCTCGATGCGGCCGTAGCCGGCGGGGCTGTCGAACTCCCCCTCGACCGGCGCGTCGACCGCGAAGCCGTGATTGTGAGCCGTGATCTCGACGCGGCCGGTCGACTTGTCGAGCACCGGCTGGTTGATGCCGCGGTGGCCGAACGGCAGCTTGTAGGTGCCGAGGCCCAGCGCGCGGCCGAGAAGCTGGTTGCCGAAGCAGATGCCGAAGAACGGAAGCCCGTCGTCGAGCACGCCGCGCAGCAGTTCGACATGGGCGTCGGATGCCGCGGGGTCGCCCGGTCCGTTCGAGTAGAACACCGCGACCGGCTCGATCGCGCGCAGCTCGTCGATCGTGACGTTCTGCGGCAGGACGTGGACCTCGAACCCGCGCGCCGCGAGGTTGTCGACGGTCGCCTGCTTGACCCCGAGATCGAGCACAGCCAGGTTGCCGATCCGCTCGCCCTTCGCGGGCGTGACCTGCGCGACGGGGACCGAGACCTGCGCCGACAGGTTGAGCCCGGCCATCTGCGGCGCCTCGCGCACGAGGCGGAGCTGCTCGTCGGGCTCGATCGACGCGGAGTCGCCCGAGAAGATGCCGCCTCGCATGCTGCCGGCGGAGCGGATGTGCCGCGTCACCGCGCGCGTGTCGATGCCGCTGATGCCGACGATGCCGTCGCGCTCGAGCGCGTCGTCGAGCGACTCGTCGGCCCGCCAGTTCGACACGACGCGCGAGGGGTCGCGCACGATGTAGCCCGACACCCAGATGCGGCGGGACTCGGGGTCCTCCTGGTTCATTCCGGTGTTGCCGATGTGCGGCGCGGTCTGCAGCACGATCTGACCGGCGTACGACGGATCGGTGAGGGTCTCCTGGTAGCCGGTCATGCCCGTCGCGAAGACGACCTCGCCGAGCGTCGTACCGCGCGCTCCGTACGCGCGCCCGACGTGGCGGGTGCCGTCCTCGAGGACGAGGACCGCGGGATCGGTCGTGAACAGCGAGGTCATGCGTCGGTTCCTGTCGTGGTGAGCGGGGCGATCGCGTCGGCGAGCGCGCGGGCCGAGGCGTCCTGCGGCCGGAAGTACGAGTCGACGAGCGTCGCGTCGTCGATGCGCCACGTGACCCGCACGAGGCCGTCCTTCTCGACGACGCGGTCGATCGCGACGGTGGACTGACCGACCGACGCGATGCGCTCGGCCGGGACGTGGATGCGGGGCTGCCCCGCGAGGTCGATGACGAGGCCCGAGTCGGCCACGATGAGCTCGGCCTTCGAGCGGAACGCGAGCCCCTTGATCGCGAGCCGCTCGAGCGGCTCGTCGTGGCGCGTCGTCGCTACGTACAACGCGGGGAACCAGTGCGCCGCCACGGCGCCGACCGGCGGCTCGCCGAACGGGGCGCGCAGTCCGCGGTCGCGGCGCGCGCGCAGCCACCACCCGAGGGCGAGGGCGGCGAGGATCACGACGGCGGCCGCGATCATGATCGCGACGGCTCCTTCGCGGGTCATGCGCGCACCCCCGGCTCGTCGAGCAGGGCTCCGTCGACGACGGTCGGCACTCCGCGGTGCAGGGTCCAGCGCACCTCGCCGGGCAGCTCGCGACCGAGGTAGGGCGAGTTCGCGCTGCGGCCACGCAGGTCGTGCGTCGAGAACGTCCGAACGGGCGTCGGGTCGTAGAAGGTGACGGATGCCGCGTGCCCCGGCGTCAGCGGCGTGCCGAAGCCCTCGAGTCGCCCGATGCGGGCAGGCTCGCGGCTCATGATGCGCGCGACATCGGCCCACGTGATGAGCCCCGTGTCGACCATCGCGAGCTGCACGACGCGCAGCGCGCTCTCGAGGCCGACCATGCCGTTCGCGGCCGCCTGCCACTCGCACGCCTTCGCCTCGGGCGGATGCGGCGCGTGGTCGGTCGCGACGATGTCGATCGTGCCGTCGGCGAGCCCCTCGCGCACCGCGAGGACGTCCTCCTCGCGCCGCAGCGGCGGGTTGACCTTGAATCGCGCGTCGTAGCCGCGCGCGAGCTCGTCGGTCAGCAGCAGGTGGTGCGGCGTGACCTCGGCGGTCACGTTCACACCGCGATGCTTCGCCCACCGGATGATCTCGACCGAGCCGGCCGTCGAGAGGTGGCACACGTGCAGGCGCGATCCGACGTGCTCGGCCAGGAGCACATCGCGCGCGATGATCGACTCCTCGGCGACCGCGGGCCACCCGGCGAGGCCGAGCTCCGCCGAGACGACGCCCTCGTTCATCTGGGCGCCCTCGGTGAGCCGCGGGTCCTGCGCGTGCTGCGCGATCACCCCGTCGAACGCCTTCACGTACTCCAGGGCGCGGCGCATGATGAGCGGGTCCCACACGCAGAATCCATCGTCGCTGAAGACGCGCACGCGGGCACGCGAGTCGGCCATCGCACCGAGCTCGGCGAGGCGCTCGCCCTTCTGCCCGACCGTGACCGCGCCGATCGGCTGCACCGTCACGAAGCCGGCGGCCTCGCCGAGGGCGAGCTCCTGCTCGACGACCCCCGCCGTGTCGGCCACGGGCGAGGTGTTCGGCATCGCGAAGACGGCCGCGTAGCCGCCCGCAGCCGCGGCGCGCGATCCGGTGAGGACCGTCTCGGATGCCTCGTACCCCGGCTCGCGCAGGTGGGTGTGCAGATCCACGAGGCCGGGGAGCATGACGAGTCCGTCGACGTCGACCACCGTCGCGCCCGCGCGGCTGAGCCCGACGCCGGTCTCGACGATCATGCCGTCCTCGACGAGCAGGTCGAGCGCGCCGGTGCCCTCGAGCGATGCGCCGCGGAACAGCAGCGTCTCGGTTGCCGAGCTGCCGCTCTCGGCGGCGTGTCCCAGGGCCGTCACGCGGCTCTCCCATCGTCGTCGCGCTCCCCCGCCAGGAGCAGATACAGCACCGCCATCCGCACCGACACGCCGTTCGCCACCTGGTCGAGCACCGTCGACCGGGACGAGTCGGCGGCGTCGGCGGAGATCTCGAGCCCGCGGTTCATGGGACCGGGGTGCATGACAATGCTATCCGCCGCGAGGCCCGCCAAACGCGTCGCATCGAGCCCCCACCTGCGGGAATACTCCCGTTCGGTCGGGAAATACGCGGCGTTCATGCGCTCGAGCTGGATCCGCAGCATCATGAGCGCGTCGGGCGCCTCGGCGACCGCCGCGTCGAGGTCGTAGAGCACGCGCACGGGCCATGCCGACACGTCCTGCGGCACGAGCGTCGGCGGCGCCACGAGGGTCACGCTCGCGCCGAGCGTGTGCAGCAGCCACACGTTCGAGCGTGCGACACGCGAGTGCAGGATGTCGCCCACGATCGTCACGGCGAGCCCGCTGAGGTCGCGCCCGCGGCTGTCCGCGCCGAACCGCCGCTTGCGGATCGTGAAGGCGTCGAGGAGCGCCTGCGTCGGATGCTCGTGCGTCCCGTCGCCCGCGTTCACGACCCCCGCGGTGATCCAGCCGCTCGTCGCGAGAGTGCGGGGCGCTCCGGATGCCCCGTGGCGCATGACGACCGCATCCGCCCCCATCGCCTGAAGCGTCTGCGCCGTGTCCTGCAGGCTCTCGCCCTTCGAGACGCTCGAGCCCTTCGCCGAGAAGTTGATGACGTCCGCCGACAGCCGCTTCGCGGCCGCTTCGAACGAGATGCGCGTGCGCGTGGAGTCCTCGAAGAAGAGGTTCACGACGGTCTTGCCGCGCAGCGTCGGCAGCTTCTTCACTTCGCGCTGCTGCGTGTCGGCCATGTCCTCCGCGACGTCGAGGATGCGCAGCGCGGCATCGCGCGAGAGGGTCTTCGTGTCGAGCAGGTGCCTCATGCGATCACCGCCCCTCGATCGAGACGTGCTCTTCGCCATCGACCTCGGCGAGGCGCACGTAGACGCGCTCGTCGCGCGCGCTCGGCAGGTTCTTGCCGACGAAGTCGGGGCGGATCGGCAGCTCGCGGTGACCGCGATCGATGAGCGTCGCGAGGCGGACGATGGCGGGACGCCCGATGTCCTGCAGGGCGTCGAGGGCGGCACGGATGCTGCGCCCCGAGAACAGCACGTCGTCGACGAGCACGACGACCTTGCCGTCGATGCCGCCGGGCGGGATCTGCGTCGGCTGCGGGGCGCGCGTGGGGTTGCGGTGCAGATCGTCGCGGTACATCGTGACGTCGAGCGAGCCGACCGGCACGGATTCTCTGCCGAACTCGCTCACGAGCGAGCCGATGCGTTCGGCGAGCGTGACGCCGCGGGTGGGGATGCCGAGTATGACGAGGTTCTCGGGGCCCTTGTTGGACTCGAGGATCTCGTGCGAGATCCGAGTCAGCGCCCGGGCGATGTCGGCCTCGTGCAGCACGGTGCGCGTGCTCATCCGCCGCTCCCTTCTCCGCCTCACGGGACGGGGTTAAAGGTTGCTGTCGTGGCTCCCACCCTACCCGACGCGCGGCGCACTCACGGTGCGCGCTTGACACCTAGTGACGCGAGGCCTAGCATCGCTAGGTATGAACGCCGAATCGCTCAAAGGCCACCTGGACCTGTTGGTGCTCGCGGTCACCTCGGCCGGCCCCATTCACGGGTACGGGGTCATCGAGCGGCTGCGCGAGCGCAGCCAGGGGTCGTTCGATCTCGCGGAGGGCACGGTCTACCCCGTGCTGCATCGCCTGGAGCGAGCGGGTCTGCTCGAGCACGAGTGGTCCGAGGCATCTGGGCGGCGCCGCAAGCTCTATCGACTCACACCCGCCGGCCAAGCCCGCCTCGTCGAACAGCGCGCCGGCTGGCGCGAATTCGTCGACGCCGTCGAATCCGTACTCAGGAGGAACCCATGGCCGCAGACGGCCTGATCGACCAGTACCTGACCGCCCTCGGCAAGCGCGTGCGATCCCGCAGCGACCGCCACGACCTCCTCGACGAAGTGCGTGACCACCTGCTGTCGGCGGTCGAGCGGCTGGAAGCCCTCGGCGTCGACTCTCCCACCGCCGAGCGCCGGGCGCTCACGCGATTCGGCCAGCCGAAGCTCGTCGCAGCCCTCATCACCGAAGTCCCTTCGAAAGGAAACCTCATGTCGCTGTTCCTCGCCCGCCACCTCCCCGCGATGTCGGTCGCGGCCGCCGTCACGTGGCTCGTCGCCGTGGCCGTCGCCGTCTACGGTCAGACCGACCTGCTCGCGACGTGGACGCCGGAGGCGTACATCGTCTCGTCGGCAGTGATCGCGGTCGCCTGCGTCCTCACGGCTTCCGTCCTCGTCGGGCTCAACGTGCGGGCGACCGGCGAGCTCGACACGACGACGATCCTGATCGCTCTCATCGGCATCATGTCCGCCGTCGCCGCTCTCCTCCTGTCGTGGTTCATCGCCCTCTGGCTGCCGCTGCTCGCGATCGCCGTGATCTGGACGATGGTGCGCGCCTGGACGATGCACGCCGGCTCGCGTCCGTTCGCGGTCGTCATGCTGGTGACGATGCCGCTGCTCGCCGCCGCCGCGATCGTCACGACCGTGATCGGTCAGGCGACGCGCCTCGACAACGCCGTCGCGAGCTGGATCGTGTTCGCGGGTCTCGCGGCCGTGCTGGCCGCGACACTCGTCGACGTCGCGGTGCGTCTCGGCCGACGTGCGACCCATGCGAAGGTCAGCGTCGCGGGCTGACACCCGCATCGCGAAAGAGGCCGGCGTCTCGGGGGCGCCGGCCTTCTCGCGTCCGGGCTCAGGCTGCCGGCTGCGTGGCGTCGCGGTGCAGATCGTCCTCCACCTGG